>Ga0163144_10000097_pt1 | contig 200296 bp, 174 predicted proteins | sample OliLak19BULKMAT1_FD_123175 | JGI IMG/M metagenome (GOLD analysis project Ga0163144, IMG submission 123175) | Freshwater microbial mat bacterial communities from Lake Vanda, McMurdo Dry Valleys, Antarctica - Oligotrophic Lake LV.19.BULKMAT1 | ecosystem: Environmental > Aquatic > Freshwater >...
ATGGGCTGGTGTCGGCGCCGGTGGTCGACGATAACGGCCGGCTGCTCGGTGCGGTGACGGTCGACGACGTCGTCCATGTCATCGACGAGGAGGCCGCGGAAGACTTGCTCGGCATCGTCGGTGCGGGCGATACCGGTTTCCACGCGAAACCGTGGACGATCGCCTGGACACGCTTTCGCTGGCTTCTGCTGGTGCTGGCGAATGTCGCCGTGGCCTCGTTCGTGGTGTCGCAGTTCGAGGGCACCATCCGGGAGATTGTCGTTCTCGCGGTGCTGATGCCGATCGTGGCCGCGATGGGCGGCAGCGCCGGCGTGCAGGTCGTCACCAATACGGTGCGCGCGCTGGCTACACGCGATCTTTCGTCCCGGAACCAGCCCTGGCGGTTCGTTCTCAAGGAAATGACGGTTGCCTTGATGAACGCGGCGGCGTTCGGCGTGATCGCGGGCGGCGGAGCCTGGGCCTGGACCGGCCAGTGGCGGATCGGCGTGGTGCTCGCGGCGGCGCTGGTCCTCAACATGCTGTGGGCCGGGTTCGGCGGGACGATCGTGCCGCTGCTGCTCGAGCGGATGGGGGTCGATCCGGCTCATGGCGCCGGCCCGTTCCTCACGGCGACGACCGACGTGGTCGGGTTTTTCTGTTTCCTCGGCCTCGCCACCCTGGTCCTCCTGTAAACACAGGCATCGGTGCTGGAATAGCGCCCGGACGCTCGATAGACTGCGCGCGAGTGGAACGGGAGCCGACGCGATGGCACTGGAAATGCGGGGCGCATGCGAACGATGCAAGGCGGCACTCGGCCATCGCGCGGAGGCGCTCATCTGCAGCTATGAATGCACTTTCTGCCCGAACTGTGCGATGGCAATGAACCATGTCTGCCCGAATTGCAGCGGCGATCTGGTGCGCCGCCCGCAGCGGCGTGAGGATTGACGCGATGGCGCGACGGCGGATTTCGTCGGGATCGAGTTTCGAAAAGCTCGCCGGTTACAGCCGGGCCGTTGTCGACGGCGACTGGGTGTTTGTCTCCGGCACGACCGGTTTCGACTATGCCGCGGGCACGATCGACGAGGATGTGGTCGAACAGGCCCGCCAGTGTTTTCGCAATATCGGCAAGGCGCTCGACGAGGCGGGCAGCGGGTTCGGCGATCTCGTCCGCATCCGGGTCTATCTCGCCGATCCTGCCGATTTCGAGCGGGTGGTACCGATCATCGGCGAGCATTGCCGTGCGGCGATGCCTGCCAATACGACGGTCGTTGCGCCGCTCATCGACAAGCGTATGAAAATCGAAATCGAAGTCACGGCCAGAAAGGCCGGATAGGGGAGAGACAGCATGCCCGAGATTCAGACCATCCCGGCTCGCCGGGGCAAAGCGGCCCATGTGAAAAAGGGCCAGATCATCAAGATGATCAACACGCATGGCAACCAGGTGGTCGATACTTGGGCGTTCGCCAAAGACGATCTCGGCGAGTTCATGTCGATGGAGCATACGCGCCCGCATATCGGCCGCATCTATCCGCAGGTCGGCGATATCATGTACACGAACCGTCGCCGCCCGATCCTGAGCATCGTGGCCGACAGCTCGCCGGGCGTTCATGACACGATCATCGCGGCGTGCGATCGCTACCGGTACAAGTTCCTCGGTGTCGAGGGCTATCACGACAATTGTACCGATAATCTGATGGCGGGGATGAAAGAGCTCGGGCTGACGCCGCCGGAATGTCCGGCGCCGTTCAATGTCTGGATGAACATTCCCGTCGCCGCCGACGGCTCAATCCAGTTCCTGCCGACCGTGTGCAAGCCGGGCGATACATTCTCGCTTCGGGCCGAACTCGATCTCGTGGTTGCGTTCTCTGCCTGTCCGCAGGACATCCTGCCGATCAACAATTCGCAGCCGACCGAAGCCCATTTCCAGATTCTGGATTAAGGAAAAGACATGCCGACCGTCCTCGTCACCGGCGCCAATCGCGGTATCGGACTCGAATGGGTCCGGCAATATGCCGGCGAGGGGTGGCGGGTGCTCGCGGGATGCCGGCGACCGGATCGGGCCGATGCGCTGAAGGCGATCGAAGGCGATGTCACGATCCATCCGGTCGATGTCGCACGACCGGATCATATCGCGGACTGGGCACGGCGGCTGAAGGGTCAGCCGATCGATATCCTGATCAACAATGCCGGCCATGGCGGCGACGATCGTGCCGCCGATCCGGGCGAGTGGACCAAGGCAACGCAGGTCAATGTGATCGGCCCGTTCCTCATGGCGCGGGAGTTCCAGAAGAATGTCGCGGCGAGCGATCGCAAGATGATCGTTAATCTCACGAGCCGCATGGGCTCGATCGGCGATAACTCGGAAGGCGGTTCCTATGCCTATCGCGCGACCAAGGCCGGGCTCAATGCGACAATGAAGAGCCTTGCCGTCGACTGGAAAGAGACCGGCATCACGATCGTGCTTTTTCATCCGGGCTGGGTGCAGACCGATATGGGCGGGCCCGATGCGCTGATCGACGTTGAAACCAGCGTGACCGGCATGCGCAAAAAGATGGATCAGGTCACGCCCGCAGATTCCGGCAGCTTCTTCAACTACAAGGGCGACAGCGTCCCCTGGTAGGCCGATCGTGACGTCGCGCGCCTTTCATCTCGCCCAGATCAATATCGGACGCCTCAACGCGCCGGTGGACGATCCCTCGCTCGTCGCGTTCATGGCAGCGCTGGATCCGGTCAATACACTGGCCGAGCAGAGCCCGGGTTTCGTCTGGCGACTGAAGGACGAGAGCGGCCACGCCACCTACATTCGTGCGTATGACGATCCGCAGATGATTGTCAATGTGACGGTCTGGGAATCGCTCGAAGCCTTGAGAGATTTCACCTATCTCGGCGTGCATAAAGGCGTGTTAGGCCGGCGCAACGAGTGGTTCGAGAAACTGGACGGGCCGTACATGGCTTTATGGTGGATCGATGCCGGGGCGGTACCGACGACTGGGGAAGGCGTTGCGCGGATCGATCATCTGGCGCGACACGGCCCCGGCGAACATGCGTTTACATTCGCCCAACCGTTTCCGCGGCCCGCCTGACAATACCGGTACTCCGACGGGTTACCCGGATTGAATCTCCGGAATGGCTGGCCTATTTGATAGTCGATGACGATATCCCGAAATTGTCGTGTTTCCGGGTAAAGCAGCCATGAACGCGCCGCTGGATTTCTACTTCGATTTCTCGTCGCCCTATGGCTATCTCGCCTCGCACCGCATCGATGCGCTGGCGCGGCGCCATGGCCGGCGCGTGCGCTGGCGGCCGATTCTGCTGGGGGTCGTCTTTCGCGTGACGGGACAGACCCCGCTGACCGGCCAGAACCTGCGCGGTCCGTATCACGAACGCGACTTTGCTCGCTCGGCGCGGCGTCTGGGCGTTGCCTTCACGATGCCATCGACCTTTCCCTTTCCGGCACAGGCAGCATCGCGTGGATTCTACTGGCTGTCGGAACGCGACGCAGAAGCATCGGTCGCGTTTGCCAAGACGGTTTATCACGCCGCGTTCGGCGAAGGGCAGAACGTCACCGATCTCGATCGCCTCGAAACGATCGCGTCATCGGTCGGTGCGGATCGCGCCGAGTTTCGCAAAGCGCTCGCCGATCCGATGATGAAAGACCGGCTGCGCGAGGAAACCGATTCCGCGATCGCGCGCGGCGTGTTCGGTTCGCCATTCGTCTTTGTCGACGACGAGCCGTTCTGGGGCCATGACCGATTCGACCAGATCGATGAGTGGCTGCAGCGTGGCGGCTGGTGACGCCCGCGCTATTCGGCTTCGGCCAGGACCTCGGCGAACAAGGGCCGATCCACATTGCCGCCGGAGAGGATGAGCGCGACGCGCTTGCCCTGCATGGCGGTCCGCTCCTGCAGTAACGCCGCAAGTGCGGCGGCACCCGCACCCTCCGCCACGTTATGCGTGTCGGTGAAGTAATGTCGCATGGCGGCGCGGATCTCCGATTCGGATACGCGAACGATGCGCGCTGCGCCGCGCCAGATGACCGCGAGCGCGGCCTCGTCGGGTACGCGGCAGGCCATGCCATCGGCGATCGTGTCGGCGCTGTTGGTCGAGACCGGGCGCTTCGCCTCGAACGACAGCGCATAAGAGGGCGCTGTGTCGGCTACGACACCGACGATTTTGGTCTTGAGGCCGAGTGCGTCGCGTGCCGCGATCACGCCGGAAATACCGGATCCGAGTCCGATCGGCACATAGACCGTGTCGATATCCGCCACCGCGCGGAACAGTTCGAGCGCATAGGTCGAGACGCCGGCCACTAGCCAGGGATGGAACGAGCGCAGGGCAAAGAGCTTGCGCTCTTCCGCGAGCCCCATCGCATATTCGTAAGCGGCCTGGAAATCATGACCGTGTTCGATCAGCTCACCGCCGAATGCGCGCATTGCGGCGTTTTTCTCGACGCTGTTGCCATGCGGCACGACGAGCGTCGCCGAAAGCCCGGCGCGCCGCGCCCCGAAGGCTATCGACTGTCCGTGATTGCCGCGGGTCGCGGTGATAACGCCCTTGATGTCGGGGCGGTCCTTTTTGAGCCTTTCCATGTACACGATGCCGCCGCGCACCTTGAAGGCACCGATAGGCGTGTGGTTCTCGTGCTTGACCCACACCTCGGCACCGCTGCGCACGGAGAGCAGAGGCCAGCGATGGGCCGGCGTTGCCGGCATGACCGGGTACAGCGCTTCCGCGGCGGCTTCGATTTCGGCAAGGCTCAACATGGCGATCTCCTGCGCGGCCGACTATGCTGGCCGGGTAGCAGCGAGGCAAGCCGAGGCGGGAATGGCCGAACAGGTCCGGATAGAAAAAGAGGGCGCCTTCGGGTCCGTCGTTCTCAACCGTCCCGAAAAGCATAACGCGTTCGACGAAAGGCTGATGGACGGGGTGACCGACGCGTTTCGCGCGCTCGGCACCGACCCTGCCATCCGCGTGATTATCCTGCGCGCTGCCGGCAAAAGTTTTTCTGCCGGCGCCGATCTCACCTGGATGCAACGCAGTGCGGATTACTCCGAAGCCGAGAACCGAACCGACGCGGAACGGCTCGCGACCATGTTACGGACTATCGACACCGTGCCGAAACCCGTCATCGCGGCGGTGCAGGGGCCGGTCTATGGCGGCGGTCTCGGGCTGGTCGCGGCCTGCGATATCGCGATCGGTTCGGATGCCACATTATTCTCGATTTCCGAAGTGCGATTTGGCCTCATCCCGGCCGTCATCGGCCCCTATGTCGTGCGCGCGATCGGCATGCGTGCCGCACGGCGCTATGCGATTACAGCGGAACGGTTCGATGCGGCCACCGCCGAGCGGATCGGTCTGCTGCATGAGGTCGTGCCGCTCGCCGGGCTCCATGATCGTGTGACGGCGATCGCGAACCAGCTCTGCGAAAACGCGCCAGGCGCGCAGGCCGAGGTGAAAGCCCTCCTGCGGGCGATCGAGGGGCGGCCGCTCGATCCGGCACTCGGCGCCGAGACCGCCGGCTGGATCGCGCGGGTGCGCGCCGGCGAAGAGGCGCGAGAGGGTATCGCGGCGTTCCTCGGCCGCCGCCGGGCGAGCTGGAATCCGGGCGATCGCTGATGGCGGTGCATCTGCTCAAGCTCTGCGTCGGCGTCGAGACGGTTCAGGATCTGCGCGACTGGCACAAGGAGAAGCTGGCCAAGCGCAAGCGCCTGAAACCGCCACGGCTGTGGCATGTGACGCGGACCATGCCGAAGCGGCGCGACGAAATCCTCAAAGGGAAGGGCTCGCTCTACTGGGTCATCAAAGGCTTCGTGCAGGTGCGCCAGCCGATCGTGACCCTCGATGCGATGACCGACCGTGAGGGCCTCGCCTGTTGTCGTATAGGGCTTGCCGAGCGGCTGATCCTGGTGACGCTGCATCCGCACCGGCCCTTCCAGGGTTGGCGCTACCTCGAGGCCGACGATGCGCCGGCGGACCTGCCCTCCGGCGCCCGGCATGACGAGCTGCCGGCGGCCTTGCTCAAGGATCTCCGCGACCTGGGCCTTGCCTGATCGGGCCCGATCCGGCTATCCGTCGCCCCCTTGAGCGCCCTCGGCGCGAGCCGGTAATGTCCGGCTCTCTCCGGTCGGGAAGGGTCTCGTTTATGAAATCGCATGCGCGCGTGGTGGTCATCGGCGGCGGAATCTGTGGCTGCAGCCTGCTCTATCATCTGACCAAGCTGGGCTGGAAGGATGTCGTCCTGATCGAGAAGGCCGAGCTGGCCGCGGGCTCGACCTGGCATGCGGCCGGCAATACGCCGCAATACGACACCAGCCTCAACATGATGCGGATGATCAAATACTCGACCGAGCTCTATGACCGGCTCGAGGCCGAGACCGAGCAGCCGACTGGTTTCGAGAAATGCGGCTCGATCCGGACCACGATCCTTCAGGACCGCGTCTACCAGTTCAAGCAGCTCGAGGCGCAGGCGAAACATGCCGGCACCGAATTCCACATCATCGGCCCGAACGAGATCCGGGATATCTTTCCGTTCATCAATCTCGACGGGATCATCTGCGCCGCCTGGACGCCGCAGGACGGTTATACCGATCCGGCGAGCACGACGCATGCGCTGGCCAAGGGCGCACGCATGGGCGGGGCGGAGATCTATCGCCACACATGCGTCACCGGCGTGAAGCGGTTGCCGAGCGGCGAATGGGAAGTCGCGACCGACAAGGGCACCATCACATGCGAGCATGTCGTGAACGCGGCCGGTACCTGGGCGCGCGATCTCGGCCTCCTCACTGGGATTTCGCTGCCGATCGTCTCGATGGAGCATCAGTATCTGGTGACCGACGAGATCGACGAGGTGAAACAATGGGGCAAGAAGTTCCCGTTGCTGCGCGATCCGGATGCGTCGTTCTATCTGCGGCGCGAGAAGATGGGCATGATCTTCGGGCCCTATGAACGCGAGGGCGCGATCTTCGGCGCCTATGGCATCCCGAAGGAATTCGGCGCCGATCTGCTGCCACCCGATACCGATCGCATCGACTATGTCGTCGAGATGGCCTGCGCGCGCGTGCCCTGCCTCGCGACGACCGGCATCAAGCAGATCGTCAACGGTCCGATCCCGCATGCACCCGATGGCGGGCCGCTGATCGGTCCGGTCGCCGGCCATCCGAAATACTGGGCGCTGAACGGTTTTTCGGTGGGCATCAGCCAGGCCGGCGGTGCCGGCAAGTATCTCGCCGAATGGATCGTCGACGGTGAGGCGTCGATCGAGATGTTCGAATTCGATCCGCGGCGCTTCGGCACCTATGCCGGCATCGAGTACACGATCGAGAAATCGAAAGAGGTGTACGCGATGATGTATGCCGTTTCCTATCCGGGCGAGGAGCGCCCGGCGGGACGGCCGGCGAAGACCACGCCGATCTACGAGCGCTTGAAGGCGCAGGGCGCGTTTTTCGAGCAGCGGTATGGCTGGGAGCGCGCGGCCTGGTTCGCGCCTTCCGGCGAAAAGGCCGAGGCCGAGCTCACTTTCAAACGCCCGAACTGGTTCAAGTACGTCGCCGACGAGGTGAAGGCGGTGCGCGAGCGGGTCGGCGTCCTCGATCTTTCGGGGTTCTCCAAGTTCGAGATCTCGGGCCCCGGCGCCGAGGCGTTTCTCGACCGCGTCTGCGCCAACCGGCCGCCGCGCAAGATCGGCGGCATCGTCCTGACGCAGATGTTGACCAAGAAGGGACGCATCGAGTCCGAGGCGACGATCTGCCGGCTCGCCGACGATTGCTTTTATCTGCTGAGTGCCGCGGTCGCACAGACGCATGACAAGGACTGGCTCGAGAAGCACATGCCGAAAGACGGTAGCGTGCAGCTCGTCGACATCACCGGCGGCTGGGGTGTGCTGGTCGTGGCGGGACCGAAATCGCGCGAACTCCTGTCGAAGCTGACGCATGAGGATCTCTCGAACGAGGGCTTCCCCTGGCTGAGTGCGAAAGAAATCGAGATCGCCGGCATTCCCGTGCGCGCGATGCGCGTGAACTATGTCGGCGAGCTCGGCTGGGAGCTGCATCACGAGATGACATTCCAGCGCACACTCTATGACCGGATCATGGCGGCGGGCGCCGATCTCGACGTCGCTAATTTCGGGACGGCGGCGATGAACTCGATGCGGCTCGAGAAGGCCTATCGCGCCTGGGGCAGCGACATGAATACCGAGGTGACGCCGATCGAGGCGGGGCTCGACCGACTGGTCAAGCGGAAGGACCGCGACTTCAACGGCAAGGCGGCGATCGAGGCGCAACTCAAGGACGGTATTCGCTGGCGCTGCGTCTTGATGAAGGTCGATTCACCGGATATGGACGCGCCCACCAATGCGCCGATCTATGAAGGCAACAAGGTAATCGGCATCATTTCGTCCGGCGGATACGGCCACACGGTCGGTTCGAGCCTCGCGCTTGGCTATCTGCCACTCGACAAGACGAACGAGGGTGCGACGGTGGAAGTCGATGTGTATGGCGAGCGACGCAAGGCGGTCGTCGTGCCGGAAGCGATCTACGATCTGGACAATCAGCGCCCGCGGATGTGATCGGCGGCGGCCAGTGCCGTTTCGGCTTCGGTCACCAGTCGCCGGACCAGATCGCCCGCTGGGAGAATGTCGCGGACCAGGCCGGCCGACTGGCCCGCATAGTGGCAGGCCGCTTCGAGATCGCCGGTCGCGCCGGGTTTGGGCGTGTCGTCGCTGTAGCGTTTGAGAATCGTGCCATTGGGCTGATGGACAACCGGCTCGCCTTCACCGGGGCGCTGTCCCGAGGCTGGCGATCCGGCTTTCTCCCATTGATCGTAGGTCGAGTTGCGGATGACGCGGTGCGGTGCGTTCGGCCACTCGAGATCGAACAGTTCGGTATAGACCGTGTCGGTTTCGCGCGCCGCGACCAGACGGCGTTTGTAATCGTCGTCGGCATCGGCTTCCGCCGTCGCGAGGAAGCGTGTCCCGATCCATGCGCCGGCGGCACCGAGTGCAAAAGCCGCCGCAATGCCGCGTCCGTCGGCAATACCGCCGGCGGCGATGACCGGCAATGGGGCGACAGCATCGACGACCGCGGGCACAAGCACCATCGTGCCGACCTTGCTCCAGACATGGCCACCGGCCTCAACGCCCTGGGCGACAATTATGTCGGCGCCGAGATCGGCCGCGCGTTTCGCTTCGTCGGCCGAGCCGACCGTCACCATCGATTTGGCGCCGGCCTTTCGAATGGCGGGCAGATAGGCGCCGGGGTTGCCCCAAAACAAGGAGACAACCGGCACACCTTCGCCGAGCGCGATCGAGAGCCGCTCCTGTTGATCCCATTCCATCGCGAGATTGATGGCGAACGGGCCGGGCGCGGCGGTTTGAAAGTCGCGGATCGTCTGCCGCAGCGCATCCGGCGCATGCCAGGAGGCGCCGAACATCGGGAACGCGCCGGCCTTTGCGACAGCGACCGCTAACGGGAGCGACACCGCACCGCCCATTGGTGCCAGCAGGATCGGATGATCGACGCCGACGAGGCGCGTGAATGCGGTCTGCAGCATCAGGCAACCGACAAACGTGTTGCCTTTTTCGGCGGCGGGAAGTCTCGATCGAGCGTGGCGAGATCGTCCGGTGTCAGTTTGATTTCGACAGCGGCGAGGTTCTCGTCGACTCGCTCGGGCTTCGACGTTTTCGGAATTACGACGACATCGGGATGGCGCAACAGCCAGGCCAGTGCGATCTGCGCCGGGGTCGTGCCATGACACTTCCCGACTTCAACGAGTGCCTTCTTGCCCTTCAAATCGCCCTGGAAGAGGGGGCTATAGGCCATCAGCGGCACGGCGATCTTGCGGCAGAGCGGCATCAGGTCGAACTCGAGGCCGCGTTCTTCGAGATTATAGAGCACCTGGTTTGCGACGCAGTTGTCGCCATTCGAAATCGCGCCGAGTTCTTCCATATCCTCGACGCCGAGATTGCTTACGCCCCAGCTTCGGATTTTGCCGGCGGTGCGTAGCGCCTCGAACCCCTCGACGGTTTCCTTGAGCGGTACGCCGCCGCGCCAATGCAGCAGATAGACATCGAGCCGATCCGTGCGAAGGCGCTTCAGGCTGTTCTCGCAGGACTTCTTCATGGCCTCGCGGCCGGCATTGTGCGGATAAACCTTGGAGACGATGAAGATGTCATCGCGCCGGCCTGCGATCGCTTCGCCGACGACTTCCTCGGCACCGCCTTCGCCATACATCTCCGCCGTATCGATCAGCGTAATGCCGCGTTCCAAGCCATGGCGCAGCACGGCGACCTCGTCCTTGCGCGAGGCCGGGCGCTCGCCCATGCGCCAGGTGCCGAGGCCGAAAACCGGCATCTTCTGTCCGGATTTGAGTTTGACGGTGCGCATCGGCATCACTCTCCCTGCCAGGATTGGAACGCGTTCGGATAGACGACATCCATCTTATCCGCATTGGAATGAAAGTCCGGGTAGTGGGCCCAGGCACCATCGGTCGAGGTCCGCACGCGCGCAAGCAGCTCCACTTCGTCCCAGGCGAGGATCGATCCATTCTCGATGCGTATCTGGCCGTTGACCATCACATGCTTGACGATCTCGCCGGTGCCACATTGCACCAGCGCCTTGATCGGATCGAGGAATGGCCCGATCCGCAGCCGGCCGAAATCGACGATCACGATATCGGCCTTGGCACCTTTCGAAAGCCGGCCGAGATCGCTGCGGCCGAGCGCGTTGGCGCCGCCGAGCGTCGCCGCATTGAAGAAGTCTCGTGCCTTGGCGACCTCGTGATTGCTGTCGGCCAGTTTCGCCGCCAGCATCCCGCCCTGCATCTCCTGGATGATGTCCTGCGGGTAGGAATCGGTGCCGAGTCCGACATTGATGCCGGCATCGAGGTAGCGCTGGAAGCTCTCGAGTTTCACGCCGCGGCGGGCGAACACCAGCGGACAATGTGCAACCGACGCGCCGCTCTCGGCCACCAGTTTGATGTCGTCGGTGAATGGATAGGCCGTCTGGCTGTGCCCGCCGGTATACATGCAATGGCCGAGGATCACCTGCGGCCCCAGGATATCGAGATGCGCGAGATTGCCGATCGGCGTACGGCCGGTTTGCAGCACCGTATCCTGGAACTCGATCACCGATTCCGCCGCATGCAAGGTCATCGGCACCTTGAGCGTGTCTGCCGCCTTCTTGGCACGGCGCAATAACTCCGGCGTCGTGGTCCAGAACTCGTAGGGCACGAGGATGGTGCGGATCAGCCCGTCGAAATCGCCATCATGCTCCTCGATGAATGCGATCGCGCGATCGAGCCCGGCTTCACCGGCCTTTTCGTCCCAATCGCGTTGCAGCCGTCCGGCCTGGTCGAAATAGTGATTGGCCGAACCGAATCCGGGTGTCGTGTAGACGCGGATTCCGAGTTCGGCCGCCAGCTTCGCGATGCCCATCGGATCGTCGCCGAACTCGCCACCCATCTCGACGACGGTCGTGCTGCCGAAGCGGAGCAGGGAGGCCAGGCTGTAACGCAGCGAGGCATCGAGATCCTCGAAGGCGAACAGGTTTGGACCCTTGATGCCTTTCGACGGCCAATGATTGAGAAACCCGGAGCGGAACATGTCGCGACGGCCGCCATCGAGAATCATCCGATCGCCAGCCTGCGAGCCGATATGAACATGCGCATTGATGAGGCCGGGGATGACGAGGTCGTTGCGCGCATCGATCCGACGGGCCACCGGTTCGTCATAGCGCGTTCCGACATAAACGATGCTGTCGCCTTCCACCACCACGATACCATTCTCGATGATGCGGTGTTTCTGTCCGTCGAAGGCAACGATCCAGCCGCCGTCGATCGCAATCCGTTCCGGCATTGTCTATCCCTTTGCAAACATGTCGTGGAGGCGGTGATTGATCGGCACCATGCGCTTCTGCACGTCGCGATAGATGTCGAACATCTCGCGATAGAGCGCGTGGCGGGTCGGGTCGGGTGTGCTGGTATCGAGCAGGCGCACGCAGCGTTGGACGGCTTCCTCGTAAGAGGCGAAGGTGCCGACACCGACGCCCGCCACGAGGGCCGCGCCGAACGAGGCATCGCCATTTTCCGGCCGGCGGATTTCGACGTCGAGCACGTCGGCGACGATCTGCCGCCAGGTCGCGCTGCGCGCGCCGCCGCCGATGATGCGGAATTCGTCGAAGGTGAGGTTCTGATCCTTGGCCGCGGTCAGCAAATCGCACAGCGCATACGCGATGCCCTCATAGAGTGCGCGGGCGAAATGCTCCTTGCCGTGCTGCATCGTGAGGCCGACGAAATCGGCTTTCAGCTTCGGATCCCAATGCGGTCCGCGTTCGCCCTGCAGATAGGGATGAAAGATGAGTCCCATCGAGCCGGGTGCGACGCTGGCGGCCATTTCGTCCATGCGCGCGAAGGCGGCACTGCCGTCGCCGTCCGGTTCCATGAACATACGGTCGCGCAGCCAGCGATGCGCGGAGGCACAGGCATTCATACCGGTCGCGCAGAAATAATGGCCGGGCACGATATGCGGATAGCAGGAGATCGGCGGATGAACGGCCGGGCCTTCGGTCGTCAGAAACACCACGCCCGCCGTTGCGAGCTTGATCGCGCCCTGACCGGCCCTGGTCGCGCCGACGCCATAGAGTTCCACCGTAGTGTCGTTTGAGCCGCAGGTGACGGGGGTGCCGGGCGCAAGCCCAGTTTCCCGCGCTGCTTCTTTCGTGACCGCGCCGACCACGGCGGAGGGCTCAACGACCGGCGGCAAGGTCGACATGTCCCAGTCGATCAGCGCGCAAATATCGGGCGACCAGTCGCGTGTCGTGTTGTCGCCCATCAGTGCGCCGATCACATCGCTATAGTCCGTGTGCCAGGCACCCGTGATGCGCCAGCGCAGCCAGTCCTTCGCGATGAAAAGCCGCTTGGTGCGTTTGATGGCGTCGGGCTCATGCGTTTTGAGCCATTTCAGCATTGCCAGCGCCCAGGTCGGATTGGCGCGGTTGAGCGAGCGGCGGATGATCATCTCGCCATGCTGTTCATGCAGCGCGCGGGCTTCGGCGACACTGCGTTGATCGGCCCATAGGATGGCGGGGCGAATGACGCGATCGTTCGCGTCGGTCAGCACGGGAATATGGGCGCCCGCACTGAAACCGATGCCAACGATGGAAGATGCATCGATCCCGGCATCGCGGATTGCCTGCGGCACGGCTTTGCAGAATGCGGCGTACCAGTCTTCGGGATTCTGTTCCGACCAGCCGGGATGTCGGATCTGTGTTTCGATCGGGTGCGACGCTTCGCCGGCCAGGCTGCCGTCGTTGCGAATGATCGTCGCCTTGAGATTGCTGGAGCCGAGATCGACCCCCATCAGATAGATGGCACTCACAGTTTGCCCCCGGCGCGCACTTTCGCACGGGCGCGGCAGGCTTCGCCGAAGGCGTGATAGAGCTTCATCGAGAAGGGATTCTTGTCGGCCTTGTATTCGGGATGCCATTGCACCCCGAGCGCAAAAGCCGGCGCATCGGTGACGCGAACGGCCTCGATCGTGCCATCCAAAGCCGTGCCCTCGATGGTGATGCCGTCGGCGAGTCGGTCGATGCCCTGCGAATGCAGCGAGTTGACCTGGACTTCCGTGCTGCCGGCAATCGTTGCGAAGGCGCCGCCGGGTTCGAAGCGGACCAGATGTCGCGGTCCGTACATGATGTCGGCGTCGTCGGACTTGGGCGCGCGATGGTCCTCGCGGCCCGGTAGATCGTGGACCTGGGTGTGGAGGCTGCCGCCGAGCGCGACGTTGAGTTCCTGAAAGCCGCGGCAGATCGCGAGCAGCGGCACACCCTGCGCCAGCACCTGACGGATCAGCGGGATCACGATCTCGTCGCGCGCTTCGTCATAGGGTTCCGCATGGGGGCCCGCCTTGCCACGATAATGGCGGGGATGGACGTTCGACAGCGAGCCGGTGAGGCAGAGCCCGTCGAGCCGGCGCGCGAGATCGGCCGGGTCGATCGCCGCACCGAGCGCCGGGATCACCAGCGGCAGCCCCTGCGCGCCGACGAGGATGGCGCGCACATATTTGTCGCCGATGGAATGAACCGGTCTGCCGTCGCTGTCCTTCCAGTCGGCGGACAGCCCGATGAGCGGTTGCAGTATGGGATTCATATGCCGGATACGGTGGTTGTCGCGTGCCGGGCGGGATTGTGCCGATGCCGCCGGATACTGACAATAGCCGCCGGGCTGCCGTTCACGGCCGAGCGGGCGCCGATCGACCGGCCGCTAACGCGCGATCGGGCGCAAGGCGTATTCGCGCATCCCGTCCACCAAGAAATCGACGACATAGCCGGCAAAAGACGGGCGGACCATCACGCGGTAGGTCGGCGCGTTGTCGGTCTGCCAGATCAGGGCCTGGCTGCGGGCGAGCAGGGACTGCGCGCAGCATCCGGGGGTGAAGCTGCGCGGATGCAGATCGAGGCCGCAGCCTTTGGCGATCACCTCGCGGGCCTTCGGGCCGGCCAGCTCGAGCAGCACCCGGTTCGCGCTGACATCGGCGACCGCGACATGCTGCCCGGCGAGTTGCGCGCGTAGACCGTTCAGGAACGCCTCGCGTTCGGCGAAGGGCGCCAGGACCAGCCATTGATCCGGCGACAGCCAGAGCGCGGCGCGCTCGTTCTTCGTCGTCGCCCGGTTGGGCTCGCCCGGCAGATCGAATCCGAGCGTCGTGCGTGCGCCAGCGAGGAACGCCGCGTCGCCCGGATTGCCGCGCAGGTCGATCTGGGTCGCCGTCGGCAGTTCGCGGAGCGATACGATCCCCGGCGCGCCGGCCGCTTTGATCGCGCTCGCGCGGTCGGCGAGGGGGCTGCGCATCAGGTCGGTTCGCTCAGTCACGGCGCTTGTTCTCCGGATCGAAGAAGACGGGATCGACGATGGTGGCCCTGACGGTCCGGCCGATCAGCGGCGCATGCACCGTTTCGCCTTTTTTACCGAGGCCGCCTTTGACCAAAGCGAGCGCGATCGAGCGTTCGCAATTAGGGCTCCAATAGCTCGACGTCACATGGCCGCACATCGGCATCGGGATCGGCGCCGACGGGTCGAACACGAGCTGGGCGCCTTCGGGGAGAATCTCTTTCGGATCTTCGGTCAAAAGGCCGACAAGCTGCTTGCGATCGCTGCGCACGGATTCGCTGCGGGTCAGCGAGCGGCGGCCGACGAAATCCTTCTGCTTCGAAACGATCCAGTCCATGCCGAGGTCGATCGGCGTGACCGTGCCGTCGGTTTCCTGGCCGACAATGATGAAGCCCTTCTCGGCGCGCAGCACATGCATCGTCTCGGTGCCGTAGGGTGTCATGCCATGCTTCTCCCCGGCGGCCCAGACGGCTTCCCAGACGGCGAGACCGTAATAAGACGGAACGTTGATCTCGAACGAGACTTCGCCGGTAAAACTGATGCGGAAGATGCGGGCGGCAACGCCGGCGACAGTGCCTTCCTGGAACGACATGAACGGAAAGCGCTCGGACGAGACATCGAGGCCCGGTGCGACTTCGTGCATCACGTCGATCGATTTCGGGCCGGCAATGGAGATGGTCGCCCATTGCTCGGTCACCGAGGTGCAATAGACCTTCAGCGTCGGCCATTCGGTCTGCAGATACTCTTCGAGCCAGTCGAGCACATTGGCCGCGCCACCGGTCGTCGTCGTCATCAGGAAGCTGTTCTCGCCGATGCGCGAGGTCACGCCATCGTCGAACACCATGCCGTCTTCGCGGCACATCAGCCCGTAGCGGCTGCGGCCCACGTCCAGTTTCTTCCACGCGTTGGTGTAGATGCGGTTGAGGAACTCGGCCGAATCCGGCCCCTCGATCTGGATCTTGCCGAGGGTCGAGGCATCGAGGATGCCGACGCCGTCGCGCACCGCTTTGGTTTCGCGCGCGACCGCCTGATGCATGTCTTCGCCCGGTTTCGGAAAGAACCAGGGTCGCTTCCATTGCCCTACATCCTCGAACGCGGCGCCATGCTCGACATGCCAGCGATGGATAGCGGTCGTGCGGATCGGATCGGCGAGATGGCCGACATCGCGTCCGGCGAGCGCGCCATAGGTGACCGGCGTGTAGGGCGCACGAAACGTGGTCACGCCCAGCATCGGGATCGTCTTGATCTGCGCTTCGGCCAGGATGGCGAGCGTGTTCACGTTCGAGGTTTTTCCCTGGTCGGTACCCATGCCGCTGGTCGTGTAGCGCTTCACGTGCTCGACGGAGTCCAGACCCTCCCGATGCGCCAGCAGCAGATCCGCTGCCGTCACATCATTTTGCAGATCGACGAAGCGTTTGGCGCCGTGGCCGAGGGTCTTGGTCGAGGGCACGAGCCAGAGCGGGCGCAGCGGAGCTGTCTCTTCGCGATCGGCACGCGGCGGCACGTTGTTGGCGGTCGCGCCGTAACCGGCGGCATCGACAGCCGAGATGCCGGCATGGAAACCCTCGATCAGCACATCGGCCAACGCGAACGCGCCGTTGGCGCTGCCGGCGGAATACTGCTTCTGCGCCGCGCGGCCGGGCACAAAACAGGCCTTCTCGTCGTCGTAACGCAGTTTGCCCTGCGACTGGCAAAAGAGATGGACGGCCGGGTTCCACCCGCCCGACATCGCCACCAGATCGCATTCGATCTGTTCGACGCCGCCCGCAATACCGGTCCCGTCGCTGGCAAGACGCGCGACTTCGACGCCGGCGACACAACGGCGGCCGGTTACGCCGGTGACGACCGTGCCCGCCAGGATTCGGATGCCGCGTTCGCGCGCGCGCTCGGCCAGCGCCGGGCGGACGGTATCGCGCCGATCGACGATCGCGGCGATCGCCATGCCGGCATCCGCCATGTCGAAGGCGGCGCTCCAGGCGCTGTCATTGTTGGTGAAGACGACTGCATTGCGCCCCGGCAGGGTGGCAAAGCGGTTCACATAGGTGCGAACCGATCCGGCCAGCATGACCCCGGGCTTATCGTTGTCGGCGAACACCAGCGGCCGCTCATGTGCGCCGGTTGCGAGTACGACCTGCTTTGCGCGGATATGCCAGACGCGCTGGCGCGGATGGCCGGGCGCGCCTTTGGGCCCGAGATGATCGGTGCACCGCTCGACTGCGCAGAGATAGTTGTAATCGTAGTAACCGAAGACGGTGGTCCGCGGCAGCAGCCGGACAGAATCGCGACTGTCCAGTTCGGTGACCACGTGGGCAAGCCAATCGGTCCCCGGCCGTCCGTCGATCTTCACGTTCTCGGTCAGCAGATTGCCGCCCATTTCGGACTGTTCGTCGGCAAGAATCACGCGGGCACCGGTCCGCGCAGCCGCCTGGGCCGCTGCAAGACCGGCCGGGCCAGCACCGACGACAAGCACGTCGCAGTGTTCGTTCATGCGGTCGTAGATATCGGGATCAGGTTCGCGCGAGGCGCGGCCCATGCCGGCCATGCGCCGGATCGCCGGCTCGTAGTAACGCATCCAGAACGAACGCGGCTGCATGAATGTCTTGTAATAGAAGCCGGCGATGAAGATCTTGGAGAACAGGTTGTTGACCGCACCGAAATCATACTCGACCGATGGCCATGCGTTCTGGGTCGTGGTGATCAGCCCTTCATAGAGCTCGATCTGCGTCGCGCGCAGATTGGGTTCGGTATAGCCGCCGATTTCGAGCTGTACGAGACCGGTCGGCTCTTCCGAGCCCGCCGACACAATGCCGCGCGGGCGATGATATTTGAAACTGCGGCCGATCAGCTTGACCCCATTCGCGAGCAGGGCCGAGGCGAGCGTATCGCCGGCATAACCCTGATAGCGTCGCCCGTTGAACGTAAAATGGAGCGGCGCCGACCGATCGATGCGGCCGGAATCCGGACGTTGATGGCGACCGCTCATCGCGTCGGCCCCGGACTGGCCGGCGAACGATCGGGCAGCGGCGGGGGCGTTTCGCCCATTTTGTAGAAGCCGACGATCTCATGGGTAATGGTCGATCGAATGCCGTTGAACCAGCGGCGGCAGCCGGCGCCGTGATACCAGCGTTCGCGATGCCAGCCCTTCGGATTGGTGCGCATGAACAGGAAATCGGCCCATTGCGCATCGTCGAGGGCGGTCGGATCCGCCGGCCGGGCGATATGCGCTTCGCCGCCGCAACGAAACTCGATCTCGTCGCGCGGTCCGCACCAGGGGCATTGGATCAGCAACATTGGCGAGCGCTCTCCTTAATGCGCGACGGTCAATGGGCCACGGCGGCGGCGCCATGCTCGTCGACGAGCGCGCCGCTGCGGAACCGGTCGAGATTGAATGCGGCGTTGAGCCGGTGCGGCTCGTCGCGCGCGATCGTATGGGCGAAGACCCAGCCCGAGCCCGGTGTCGCCTTGAACCCGCCAGTGCCCCAGCCGCAATTGATATAGAGCCCACCGACCGGCGTCTTGGAGATGATCGGCGAGGCATCGGGGCAGACATCGACGATGCCGCCCCAGGTCCGCATCATCCGCACCCGACTAAAGATCGGGAACAGCTCCATGCAGGCGCCTAGCTGATGCTCGATGATCGGAAAGCTGCCGCGCTGCGCGTACGACAGATAAGAGTCGATCCCGGCGCCCATCACCAGCTCGCCTTTGTCGGACTGACTGACATAGACATGGACCGCGTTCGACATCACGACGCAATCGATGACCGGCTTCAGCGGCTCGGATACCAGCGCCTGGAGCGGATGGCTTTCGACCGGCAGTCGAATGTCCGCCATCGCCGCCAGAACCGACGAATGACCGGCCGCGACCAGCGCCACCTTCTTTGCGCGAATCGTGCCGCGCGTGGTTTCAACGCCGGCGATGCGCCCGCCGTCGCGGATAAGGCCCGTCACTTCGCAATTCTGGATGATGTCGACGCCGCGCGCATCGGCCGCGCGCGCATAGCCCCAGGCGACCGCGTCGTGGCGGGCGACCCCGCCGCGACGCTGCAGGGTTGCGCCCATGATTGGATAGCGGACGTCTCTCGCGTCATTGATGATCGGGCAGAACGCCTTGACCTCGTGCGGCTCCAGCCATTCGGCGTCGATACCGTTCAGCCGGTTGGCGTTGACGCGGCGCATCGCCTCGCGCTTGTCGTGCAGATTGTGGGCGAGGTTCATCACCCCGCGCTGGCTGACCATGCAGTTGAAGTTCAGATCCTGCGACAGCCCTTCCCAGAGTTTGAGGGCATGTTCGTAGAGATGCGCGCTTTCGTCCCAGAGATAGTTCGACCGGATGATGGTCGTGTTGCGCCCGGTATTGCCGCCGCCGAGCCAGCCTTTTTCGATCACCGCCACGTTGGTGATGCCGTGCTCCTTGGCGAGATAATAGGCGGTCGCGAGCCCGTGCCCACCGGCGCCGACGACGATCACGTCATAGGACGATTTCGGCTCCGGGCTGCGCCACAGCTTCGGCCATGATTCATGATGGCTGATTGCGTTGCGGGCCAGGGAATAGATCGAGAAACGGGCCATTCGGATTCCGGCGGCTGGAGCGAGGTCGGGACGGGGGGCGAGCATAGCGACGGGCGGTATCGGCGACAAATTGATCGCGGCAATCCTGGGATTGCCGACGACTATCGTCGATCCGGCGTCCTTCCGCCTGGGCCCGGTCCGCTATAGGCTTGCGCCGGCGCCGAAATCCGAGCGGTGGCGACGTGGCTTGGCCCTGGAGCGACAAGGTCGCTCGGCTTGGCCCTGCAGCGACAAGGTCGCTCGGTTTGACACGGAGCGAAAAAGGTCGCTCGGTTTGACACGGAGCGAAAAAGGTCGCTCGGCTTGGTACTGGAGCGACAGGATCGCCCGGCAATGGGCGGCAACGAAAGGGGCGGGTTTGATGACACGGCGGTTCGTAGTGGCGATGATGGAGCACGAAACCAATACTTTCTCGCCGATGCCGACGCGGCTCGAGGCGTTCGGGCGCGGCGACAAGAAGGGTCCGCCGTCGGGCGATGCGGCGATCGCCGCGTTCAAGGGCACGAATGTGGGAATAGCGGCCTTCATCGACCTCGCCGAGGCTGAGAAGGCCGAACTGGTCGTGCCGATTGCCGCCGACGCCCATCCGAGTGGGCTGGTGACGCGGGAGGCCTACGAGCACATGGCCGGCGCGATCTGCGATGCCGTGCGCGCCGGCTGCGACGCCGTGCTGCTCGATCTGCATGGCGCGATGGTGGCCGAACATACCGACGATGGCGAAGGCGAGCTGCTGGCACGGATCCGGAAGATCGCACCGGGCATTCCCATCGCCGTGTCGCTCGACTTCCATGCGAACCTGACGCGGCGGATCGTGGAGAACGCAACCGTTGTGACGGGATACTGCACCTATCCGCATATCGACATGTACGAGACCGGGCGGCGTGCCGGTGCGACGCTGAAGCGCGCGCTGGCGGGCGAGGTCGTGCCGGTCATGGTCTGGGGCTCGCTGCCGATCCTCTCGCATACGCTCGCGCATGCGCCGCAATTCGAGCCGATGAAATCGATCATGGCGCGAGCGCAGGCGGCCGAGGCGAGCGGTCAAGTGTTGAATGCCTCGGTGTTCGGCGGCTTCGCACTCGCCGATATTCCGCATGTCGGGCTCGGCGCGATCATCGTCGGGGACCGCGATCCGGCCGCAGCACAGGCGCTGCTCGACAGTCTGTTTGCCGAAGCCTGGGAAAAGCGCGAGGGATTGCTGTTCAAGGGCGCGCCGATGGACGCGGCGCTGAAACGCGCCCAGACGCTCGATGGCGGCCGCGAGGCGGGCGGGCCGATCATTCTGGTCGATCATGCCGACAACACGGCGTCGGGCGGCTCGCAGGATGTGATGCTGCTGCTCGATGAAGTCATCAAGCGCGGCTTCGAGGATGTCGCGGCCGGCCCGATCTGCGATCCCGAGGCAGTCGCGAAACTGGTCGAGGCGGGGGTCGGGGCCACCGTGACCCTGAAGATCGGCGGCCGCACCGACATGCCGACGATCCAGAAGAAAGGCGAACCGCTTGAGATCACCGGCCGGGTGCGCTGCATCACCGACGGGCGTTGGAAGGTGACGGGCCCGATGATGACCGGCGTCACCGTCAATATCGGGCGCACCGTCGTGCTCGATACCGGCAAAGTCCAGATCCTGATCAGCGAACAACGATCCGAACCCTTTGATCTCGGCGTGTTCACCCATTGCGGCATCGATCCGACCGCGAAGAAGTATCTGCTGATCAAGTCGCGGCAGCATTTCCGCGCCGGCTTCGAGCCGATTGCCAAACATATCGTGCTGGTCGACGGTGTCGGCGTGACGGCGTCGGACTATGCGCTGTTCCCGTTCGACAAGGTGCGCCGGCCGATCTATCCGCTCGATCTCGACACACCGATGGATGCCGGCCGGAACATGCAGAAAGGCCAGTAAATCAAGCACCAGTACCCACAAAATGCAAAACCCCAATTCGCCTCGGGTTGACTTGGGATCGCTGCGTTCCGACCCTTTGAACGAAGGAGGGCGGATTGCATGGTGGCACATTGGGTTCCGGCCTTAAGCCGGGCAAAACTGGAGCAAGGCGGACGCGCCGTCGTGCGACTCGACGGCAAGCAGATTGCGCTGTTCCTGACCGCCGAGGGCATCTTCGCCTGCAACAATCGCTGCCCGCATGAAGGCTATCCGCTGCGCGAGGGTTCGCTCGACGAGCAATGCCGGCTCACCTGCAACTGGCATAACTGGAAATTCGATCTGAAGACCGGCGCCAATGAATTCGGCCTGGGCGAGCGGCTGCGTGTCTATCCGGTCGAGCTGCGCGGCGACGAGATCTGGCTCGACGTCGCCGATCCGCCGTTCGAGGAACGGCGGGCCGAACTGATGGGCAATCTGCAGGATGCCTTCTTCGACAACGACTATGAGCGCATGGCGCGCGAGATCGCGCGGCTGCGGTTGCTCGGGGCCGACCCGATCGATGCCGTGCGCGCGGCGATCGACTGGTCGTGGAACCGTTTCGAGTTCGGCTGGACCCATGCCTTTGCCGGTGCTGCCGACTGGCTCACGCTGTACGACCGCCGCCAGGGCGACGACGAGACCCAACTGGTCAGTCTGGTCGAGATCGTCGGCCATATCGCCGACGATATCCTGCGCGAGCCGGTCTATCCCTATAGCGATGCCGAAACAGCGTGGGACGAGCGCGAATTTCTCGCTTCGGTCGATGCCGAGAACGAGAACGCGGCAATCTCGTATCTCAATGGCGGGCTGTCGGCGGGGCTTCGCTGGCCCGATCTCGAGCGTGCCTTCACGACCGCGGCCCTGGCGCATTACAACGGCTTCGGCCATTCGCTCATCTATGTGACCAAGGCGGCGCGGCTGATCGAGCGGCTCGGTCCATCGGTCATGGGTCCGCTGCTGCGTTCGCTCGTGCGCGAATTCGTCTATACGACGCGCGAAGAATATCTGCCCGAGTTCCGCAGCTATAAGACCGCGCTGGCGCAATGGGGCAGAGGCGGCAACGGCAAGCGATTGGGCGGCGGCGATCTCGCCGGGCTCAACGCGGCGAAGGCGATGGCGCTTCTTTCGCTGCATGGCAGCGAGCCGTCGGCCGGTCTTTATGAGGCCGTGCTGGGCGCCAGCGCTCATGCTCTGTTGCATTTCGATCTCGGCGTAATGAACCGTACCGATGGCCCGATCGCCGACAATGCAAGCTGGCTCGATGTGACGCACGGCATCACCTTCTCGAATGCGGTGCGGATTGCCTGCACGAAGTTTCCCGAACTCTGGCCGCAGGGTCTGCTGCAGGTCGCGTTGCAGGCGGGGCGCAACGCCGGCTTCCTCGATCCGTCGGTCGAAGCGGAAGATTGGGCGGTCCGCGATACCGAGGGATTCTTTGCCGATGCCGTCGATGGACTGTTCGATCATGCGCGCGAAGAGTTCATCGTCTCGGTGCATCTCCTGAAGACCACGCTCGCGGCGCATGAGGAGATGGTATCGGGCACGCCAGGCGCGCTGGGCGAGGTCATGCTCGCCGGACTCAACCGGTTCCTGCATTCGCCGCTGAAGTTCAAGCACGCACGGCGCGTGGCGCATCAGGCGATGCAGTTCGTCGCGCTCGACGGCTGACCCTTTGCTCGATCGCGCGGTCGCCCAGGCGCTCGCCAGCGTTCCGTTTCTGGCAGCCCATCCGGCCGAGAGCTGGCGCATCGTGCCGCTCGACAGCCTGACCAATCGTGTGTGGCGCGTCGCCCGCCCGGGCGGCGATTTCGTGCTGCGGCTCGCCAATCACGCGCCCTATCTCGATCGTGCGCGTGAAGCGCACAACCATCGGCTCGCTGCTGCGCTGGATCTGGCACCGCCAATCCTGTTCGAGGATGCAACGTCGGGCCTCATGGTGACGGTCTTCCTCAAGGATTATCGCTCGTTCGATCGCGCGCCGGATCGGCGTAGGGCAATCGAGGCAGCCGCACATGCGCTCGCGCGTCTGCACGGTTCGGGTGCGGGGTTTCAGGGCGAGATGCGGCTCGCGCCCACCATGAATTATTATCTCGATATCGCCGGGATGGCGGGTACACCGGTCGCCGCGATCTGGCAAAGCGTGCGGGCAGAGGTGGAACCGGTTCTTGCCCGGCTCGAGCGACATCTGGTGCCCAGCCATGTCGATCCGGTGCCGGCAAATCTTCTCCTCCATGACGCAAGCGGTCATGTCTCGGTGAAGTTCATCGACTGGGAATATTCGGCGCCGGCGACGGCGGTCTGGGATCTCGCCGATTTCTCGATCGAAGCCGGGCTCAGACCCGCGGAGGATGACGCATTGCTGGCCGCGTATGCGAGCCAGCAGGGGCCGGTGTCGGTCTCCGCGTTCAAGCTCTACAAGGCGATGCTCGATCTGCTCGCTGCCGCCTGGGCCGCCTCGCAGACGGCATTGCCCGGCGCCCGCGCGGCCCATGACGACATGATCCCGCTGCGCCTCGCCCGCAGCCGCCTTGTTCTCGATGCGCCCGGCTTAGCGGCCCTGGTGGCAGAAGCCGGCGCCTGATCGGGCGGGCCATTGAGATTTCGCCTGCATGCCCTCATATTCGGTCCATTGGAAACTCGCCGGGGTGCCGAAAGGCTGAGAGGCTCGATCCCAAGGGATCCGCCAACCCGATGAACCTGAACCGGGTCATACCGGCGGAGGGAGATGAGCCATGCCAGCCCGATTTTTCCGAGCAATGCATTGCCTTTCTTGCCGTACGACCCACGCAAGAGAGGCTGTCATGCGTTTCCTTGCCGTCATTGCCGCGATCGTCATTTTCGTCGTTGCGCCCGCAACGGCCGATGAGCCGCGCACGCTCACCGTCTACACCTACGGTTCATTCGTATCGGAATGGGGCCCGGGGCCGGCGATCGAGCAATCCTTCGAAACGCAATGCGACTGCGATCTTGTTTGGGTGGCCGTCGAGGACGGCGCGGCGTTGCTCTCGCGGCTGCGTCTCGAAGGCGATGCGACCGAGGCGGATGTCGTGCTTGGGCTCGATACCAGTCTGACCGCGGCGGCGGCTGAAACAGGCTTGTTCGTGCCGCATGAGATCGGGATGCCGGCATTTACCTGGACCGATAGCTGGGACGATCCTTTTTTCGTGCCGTTCGACTACGGGTACTTCGCGTTCGTCTATGACAGCGAGCGTGTGGCGACGCCGCCGGAAAGCCTCGAAGCCTTGATCAACGGCGATCCGGCCGAAAAGATCGTGATCGAGGATCCGCGCACCAGTACACCCGGTCTCGGTTTGCTGCTGTGGATGCGCCACGTCTATGGCGACGAGGCGCCGGCGAAATGGCGCCAGCTCGACGAGCGAATTCTGACCGTGACGTCCGGTTGGAGCGAGGCCTATGGCCTGTTCCTCGATGGCGAGGCGCCGATCGTGCTGAGTTACACGACATCGCCGGCTTATCACATCAACGCCGAGAGCGAGACGCGGTACAAAGCCGCGATCTTTCCCGAAGGCCATTACATGCAGGTCGAAGTCGCGGGACGCACAATTGTAGCCGACGATCCGGCTTTGGCAACGGAGTTTTTGACGTTCGTCCTCAGTGACGGGTTTCAGAGTCACATCCCGGCCGGCAACTGGATGTATCCGGTGATCGCGCCGTCCGATCCGTTGCCCGAGGGCTTCGAGGATGTCGTGAGCGCGGAAGGGAAGGCGCTGCTTTTCCCGTCTGAAACCGTGGCCGAGAAGCGCGGCGAATGGATCGATGAATGGCTGCGCGCGCTGAGCGACTAGCTACAGGGTCGACCGGACGCGCCATCCCGGGAGCGGCGTGGCCGGGTTTGCTGCTCGCCGCGGCGATGGCCGGGCTCGTCGTCGCCGCGTTCGCATCGCTGCTCGGCGAGGTGGATCGCGCGAGTGCCGTTGCAGCGCTCGGCGATTCCTATCTCTGGCGCGTCGTTCGTTTCACATTGCTGCAAGCTGGCCTCTCGACTTTGGTCAGCCTCGTGCCGGCGGTCCTGCTGGCACGCGCGCTCGCGCGGCGGCCCCGGTTTCCGGGGCGTGCACTGCTGGTGCGCCTGCTCGGGCTGCCGATGGTCATCCCCGTCATCGTCTCGGTCTTCGGTATCGTTGCAATCTTCGGTCAGGCGGGGATCGCCAACCGCATTGGGGCAATGCTGGGGTTGGAACAGCGAACCTTTCTCTATGGTCTGACCGGTATTCTGATCGGCCATGCGTTCCTGAACCTGCCCCTGGCGACGCGCTTGTTGCTGCCGGCATGGACGAGCGTACCGGGCGAAACCTGGCGCCTCGCGGCGCAACTCGGGATGCGCAGCGGCGCGATCTTTCGCCTGATCGAATGGCCGCTGCTGCGCGAACGCCTGCCGGGCGTCGTGGCCGTCGTCTTCATGCTCTGCACGACGAGTTTTGCCGTCGTTCTGACATTGGGCGGCGGCCCGGCGGCAACCACCATCGAGGTTGCGATCTATCAGGCGCTGCGTTTCGATTTCGATCCGTCGCGCGCTTCGCTGCTGGCGCTGATACAGCTCGGGCTCTCGATCGTCGTGCTGGTCGCGGCGCAACGATGGACGCGGCCGTTCGATCTGCTCGCAGCACCGGGACGCCCGGCCGATCGGCCGGATCGCGGGGGTGCGCCTGGCATGATCATGGATTCGGCGGTGATCCTTGTCGCGGCGCTGTTTCTGCTGCTGCCGCTGTCGGCGATCGTCGCGGCAGGCATGGCGTGGGATGCGTTCGCCATCTGGGGCGATGTCCGGCTCTGGCAGGCGGCGGCGCGCAGCCTTGTCGTGGCGCTTGCGGCGGGAACGCTTTCGGTCGTCATCGCGCTGGCCTTGCAGATATCGATCCGTCGTCTCGCCGCGCGCGGCGCCATTGCCGCCGGGCGTGCGCTCGATCTCGCCGGTTCGATCGTGCTCGGTCTGTCGCCGCTGGCGGTCGGCGCCGGGCTGTTCCTGTTGCTGGTCGGGCTCGTCGGCCCATTTCGCTGGTCTCTGGCGCCTGTCGTGCTGCTGACGGCGCTGCTGGCCTTGCCTTATGCGATGCGGCTGATCGGGCCGCCGCTGGCGCAATCCGCTGCGATCCACGATCGGCTCTGCGCGTCGCTCGGGCTTGCCGGGTGGAATCGCTGGCGGCTGGTCGAATGGCCGCAATTGCGACCGTCGATCGGCTTCGCCCTGGCGCTCGCGGTAACGCTCGCACTCGGCGATCTCGCGGCGATTGCGCTGTTCGGTACGCCCCAGAATGCGACGCTGCCTTTGCTGCTTTATCAGCTTCTCGCCGGCTATCGGATGGGCGAGGCGGCGGGCGTGGCGCTCTTTCTCGTGCTACTCGTCATGCTGCTCTTTGTCGGGATTGAACGTTCGGTCGGAGGGCGCCGCCTTGTTCGCCATTGAACTCGGCGATGTTGCGTTCCGCTATGAGGACATGGCGATGCGGTTCACCCTGACCGTGCCGACGGGGGCGTTCCTCGTCGCGTTCGGGCCGAGCGGGGCCGGGAAGAGCACGTTGCTCAATCTGATTGCAGGCTTCGATCGTCCGCTCTCGGGTAGAATCCGGCTATTGGAACGTGACATGAAGGGGGTTCCGCCGGCAGAACGCCCAGTCACGATGCTGTTCCAGGACCATAATCTCTTTGCGCATCTCGACGTCGCGGCGAATGTCGGGCTCGGGATCGATCCGGGGCTCCGGCTCAAGGCGGCCGATCGGGATCGTGTCCGCGCCGCACTCGCCGAAGTCGGGCTCGAGCGGTTCGAGCATCGTCTGCCGGCGCAGCTTTCCGGCGGAGAGCGTCAGCGCGTGGCGCTCGCCCGCTGTCTCGTGCGGGACAAACCGATCCTGCTGCTCGACGAGCCGTTCGCCGCACTCGGGCCGCGCATGCGCGACGACATGCTGGACATGGTCGAACGCTTGCGGCGCGATCACGCGCTGACCGTCGTCATGGTCACGCATCAGCCGGAAGATGCGCGCCGATGCGCGAGCCTGGTCGCTTTCGTGCTGGCCGGCGAAATTCGGCATGTCGCGCCGCCGGAAGTTCTCTTTGGGGTGCGCGACGATACCGCGCTCGACGCCTATCTCGGCGAGGTCGAGGCGAGCTGATCGAAGGCGGCCCGCAAGACCCGGCCTCGGGTCGAGAGGAACTCGTCGGTCGCCTCCAGGAACCGGTCGATATCCTTTTCACGCATAGGCAGCGAGAGCGCGATGAACCCGCGGCGCGCCATGTATTGTCCGGCCGCCAACATGTCGAGATGATAGAGCTTGCGGGCGGCGTTCATGACTTCTTCCCGCACCGAATCGTGCGGCTGCGCGTCGCGCGGATTGCGCACCGGCCGATCCGAGAAATGCACCGTGAGCAGCGACCCGATTCCGGTTGCCTGCATCGGCGCCTTGTGACGAGCGGCCATCTCGTTGAGACGATCGCGCATGCTGTCACCGAGTGCGTTGATCCGCGTCGCCTCGGCGTTGGTGAAGACCTTGGTGATGCCCGCAAGGCCAGCGGCCATCGACAGTACATTGTTGTTGAATGTGCCGGCATGGCCGATCGCATCGGGACGCGAGGGATCGAACCGTTCCATCAGGTCGCGGCGCCCGCCGAATGCGCCGAAACTCAGCCCGCCGCCGAGATACTTGCCCAGCGTGGTCATGTCGGGCGTGATTCCGATCGACCCCTGTAGGCCGGATGGCGAGAGGCGCGATGTCATCACCTCGTCGAAAATCAACACGATGCCGTGGCGGGTCGCTTCCTCGCGGAGCATCGCGAGGAAAGTTCGATCGCCGGGAATGCATCCACCTGAACCCTGCATCGGTTCGACTAGAATGGCCGCGAGCTCACTTGCGTGCTTGCGAATCTGTGCACGGGTTGGTTCAACCTCGTTGTACTGGCCGATCACCCAGTCGATCGGGAAGTTGAGCGGGTGGCCATGATGACCGAAATAGAAAACGCTTCCGTGATAGCCGGCCTCGAAAACCATGACGCGGCCACGCTTCGTCATGAATCGCGCTGTCTGTACCGCGAGAAGATTGGCTTCGGTACCGGAATTGCAGAATCGCACCAGGTCGAGCGACGGGAAGCGATCGCAGATCGCCTTCGCGAGTTGTCCCTCGTAACCGTTCGGGCCGCCCAGCACGATGCCATCCCCTAAAGCTTCCTTCACCGCATCCTGAATGATGGGATCGGAATGGCCGTAAAGCCCGGCCGTGTATTCGCCGAGGAAATCCGCATAGACGTGACCGTCCAGATCCGTCAGCCGGTTTGCCTCTCCCTTCGCCCAGGCGAGGGGAAATGGATCGTAATGCAGGACCGTTCTTGTGTTGCCGCCCGGCATAGCGTTGCCCGCGAATTCATGTCGGTCACGACTTTTGGGATTGGACGCGACGTAGCGCGCTTCCGCTTCCGACAAGGCTGCCGAAAGATCGGCGTTTCTCGAAGAATCATCGGCCATGACAGGCTCCCTGACGCATTCAGGAGAGCATTGGGCGCGGCGCCTGCGCTGTCAATCTTGCTTCCGAATCTGCCATGGCGGGGATAGTCTTCTGCGACCCGTTTCGGAGCTCCCGTGGATAAACGCATTTTCCTCGATCGGCTTCTCGCCCTGCCGGTATTGCTTGGCCCCATTTCGTCGCCGGACGGACGGCATATCGCGTTCACATGGCGCGGTTTCGGTGTCGGCGCGCAAACTTATGTCGCGGCGACGGAACCGGGCGCGAAAGCGCGTGCGCTCACAGCGCCGCCCGGCGACAGTCATCCGATCTCGTGGAGTGCGGATGGGCTGTTTCTGATCGTCGGGCGCAGTCACGATGGCGACGAACGCACCAGCCTGCATCGCGTTGAAGTCTCAACCGGCGCGACGGTCACGCTGACGGAGCGGCCGGACGATCATTTTCTGTTCGGCGGCGTGCTGCACCCGAACGGACGCTGGCTGTTCTACGCGGCGACCAAGGATTTCACGACCGGTGCTGCAATCGAAAGTGCGTGGATCTGGCGGCACGATCTTATCAGCGGCGAGCGCCATGCGATTGCCAAGCCGATCGGAAGCAATCTTTCGACGCCTGCGTTGAGCCCCGACGGATCCATGCTGCTCTATGCGCGAAATGATCACGCGCCAGGCGGACGACAGCTCTGGCTCGTCGATGTCGAGGGCCGCGATGACCGCGAGGTCGCGAATGAGGGAGATACCGTGTCGCTGTCGGGTGCGTGGTCGCCCGATGGTGCATCCATCGCCGTGCGCGCCGACGGCCCGAGACATTCGCGCGTGGGATTGCTCTCGGTGGCCGATGGCACGCTGCGCTGGATCATCGACGATGCCGCACGCAACGTCGAAAGCATCGCCTGGCCGAAAGGGTCGCGCCGGATCGTCTGCATCGAAACGCAGGACGCGATCAGTCGGGGGTTCCTGCTCGATCCTGGAACAGGTGACGAAGTTCCATTGCAAAATGACGCGGCGGCCGGTACGTTGCTGCCGATTGCACCCGCCGCACACGGCGGGTGGCTGGGTCATCATTTTGAGGCACGCCATCCGGACCGCCTTGTGCTGTTCGATCCGGAATCACCAGCGCAGCAACTCGATCCGGTCGCGCCGCTGCCAGACGGCAGCGATGTCGATCCGGCGATGCTGGCGGCCCCGGAAAGCGTGAGATGGCGCTCGACCGATGGCGCATCGGTGCAGGGCTGGTTATATCGGCCGGAGAAGCGACCGCTCGGCGCTGTCGTTGCGGTACATGGCGGTCCGACCTGGCATATCGAAAACCGGTTCAGCGTGCTGGTTCAGTACCTGGTGCGATGCGGGTTCGTTGTGCTGGAGCCGAATTATCGCGGGAGTACCGGTTTTGGCCCGGCCTGGCGCGATGCGATCAAGCTCGATGGTTGGGGCGGGCGGGAACAGGACGACATCCGAAGCGGCATCCGCATGTTGCGTGATGATGGAATAGTTTTGGCCGGTACGATCGGCATCACCGGCGTTTCTTATGGCGGCTATTCCTCCTGGTGTGCGATTACGCGCTGGCCGCGCGAGGACGTGGTCGCCGCCGCGCCAGTTTGCGGCATGACAGATCTCGTTGTGGATTATGAGACAACGCGGCCCGATCTTCGATCCTACAGCGAAGAGATGATGGGTGGCTCGCCGGCGGATCGGCCGGATTTGTATCGTGAGCGTTCGCCGATCCATTTCGTGCAGAATATTCGCGGGCATCTGGTCATCGTGCAGGGTATGCAGGATCCGAACGTCACGCCGGAGAATCTCGTTACCGTTCAGGAAGCGCTCGACAAAGCCGGCATTCGATACGAGGTGCTTACCTTCGCGGACGAGGGACACGGAATTGCCAAGGCGGAAAACCGTCGGGGTCTCTATACGTGGCTCGCCGACTTCTTTGCTGACGCCTTTGCCGAAAATCTTGTGGCTGGATAACTGTTTTCCGACCGGCCCACGGATGGTCCAAAAATCGAGGAGAGATAGGCATGGCGGCGGCCCGGAAAGTCATCATCACCTGCGCGGTTACCGGTTCTATTCATACACCCACCATGTCGGAGCATCTGCCGATCACGCCGGATGAGATCGCCGAGCAGGCGATCGGCGCAGCCGAGGCCGGCGCCTCGATCCTGCATCTTCATGCGCGCGATCCTAAAGACGGTCGCCCGACACCCGATCCGGCGGTGTTCATGCAATTTCTGCCACGGATCAAGCAGAACACGGATGCCGTGATCAATATCACGACCGGTGGCGGTGCGGGCATGTCCATCGAAGAAAGACTGGCTGCACCGCTGCGGGCGAAACCGGAAATGTGTTCGCTCAATATGGGTTCGATGAACTTCGGTTTGTTCCCGATGCTAACCAAGTACAAGGAGTTCAAGCATGAGTGGGAACGAAAGCATCTCGAGAATAGTCGCGACTTCATCTTTCGCAACACATTCGCAGATATCGAGCACATCCTGAAAGATCTGGGCGAAGGATGCGGCACGCGGTTCGAGTTCGAATGTTACGATGTCGGCCATCTCTACACGCTGGTGCATTTCCTCGAGCGGGGTCTGGTGAAACCGCCGCTATTGGTGCAGACGATTTTTGGAATCCTCGGCGGCATCGGGCCTGAAGTCGAGAATCTCGTTCACATGCGCAACACGGCGAACCGGTTGCTCGGCGATGCGTATGAATGGTCGATCCTGGGCGCCGGACGGCATCAGATGAATCTGTTGACTGTCGGTGCGGTCATGGGTGGCCACTGCCGCGTCGGGCTGGAAGACAGTCTCTATCTCGGCAAAGGCGAGATGGCGAAGACTAATGGCGATCAGGTGCGGCGTATCCGCACGATCCTGCAGGCGCTGTCGCTCGATGTGGCGACGCCCGCCGAAACGCGCACGATGCTCGCGCTCAAGGGCGGAGACCAGGTGGCATTCTGATCGGCGCTGCTATTTCCGTGTTGCGATGAAATAGATGCGACGGAAGGGGAAAACCGTTCTTCCATCGGCGCGGGTGGGATAAGCGTCGGCAAGAAGTCGCGCAAGTTCCGCCATGAAACGCGCCGCGTCGGACGGCGGCAATGCGCTGAGATAGGGCCGCAGTGCCGTACCTTTCATCCATTCGAGAACCGGATCGCTTCCATCGAGCAACAGATAGTCGGTTGTCTCCCAGCCATCGAACGAGGCGACGTTCGATCCGAGAAAATCGAGATAGGCCGTGGGCATGGCAACCGGATTCGAGCGGACCAGATCACCGGTTTGCACACGCCAACGATCGGACTGCGCAAGTGCGGCCAATGTACGATGCGACGGTGCGTCGAAATTGCCGGGCATCTGCACGGCGAACACACCGCCGGGCGGTACCTGCGCGAAGAGCCGCGGCATCAACGTTGAATGATGGTCGAGCCATTGCAGCGCCGCGTTGGAGAACAGTAAATCGACCGGCGCGTCGGACGACCATGCTGCAACATCCGCTTCAACGAAGCGGACGCCCGGAAATGCGGCGCGCGCGGTTGCCAGCATCGCGGACGATGAGTCGATGCCGGTGATACGTGCCTCCGGCCATCTTTCCGACAGTAGATGCGTGACCGGACCGTCACCGCATCCTAGGTCGACGATAGTTTTAAAGGGACGCAACGGGATGCGCGCGATCAGTTCGCGGGCGGGTCGGCTTCGCGCATCGGAGAAGCGGGCATACTGGGTCGGATCCCAAATCGCGCTCATGATCGGTCTCTGGTTTCAGTCTCGTCGAACCTCGATCGCCCGGGCTTGAGCGCCGACGGCAAGGAAGGGCAACGAGGGGCCCGGAACGGGCTAACACGGGTGCCTTGATGGCCGGTAAATCGGAATGATAGCGTAACCGCCGTTCCGGCACAGGGTCACATCACCGCTCATGCGCAATTTCAAGCCCATCTTCAACGACAACTTCTCTTCCTTTGCGAGCGTGACGAAATTTTTCACGCTGGCGGAGTGCGATCGAATCATCGAACTGGGCCTCGGCCTCGAAAGCAGTGAATCGACCGTACAAGCCGATCAGGGCAAGGCAAACGTTCCCGGCGGCCAGGCGCGGCAGGGAAGCGTCGCATGGATAAAGAGTTCGGCGACGACGGAGCCGTTGTTTGCGCGGCTGGAGAAGATCGCCAGCGAGGTTAACGACAAGGCGTACAAATTCTCGCTGGTCGGGTTCGGTGAACCGATCCAGTTCACCTATTACGACCGTACTGGCGATCATTACGCCTGGCATCAGGATCATGGGCCGGGGCGCATGAGCTGCCGCAAATTGTCGATGGTGGTGCAGCTCTCGGATCCGGCCGGGTATATCGGTGGCAATCTTCAGCTGATGGTCAGCGGTGCGGCGAAGTCGATGCCGCGCGATCGCGGCTCTGTGGTGATTTTTCCGTCCTGGCAGGTGCATCGGGTGACGCCGCTGGAATCCGGGGTTCGCTACAGCCTCGTTGCCTGGATTTGGGGCGAGAGTTTTCGCTAGGAACGGGGCGCATCACCAGCGACGGCTGGCGCGGTCAGCGACACCCAACCTGCCGCTACGTATAACCGTCCCGGCGGACCGTCGGCAGGATTTGACGGTCGACGGCTTGGGAACCTACATCGGATTGTATTGATCCCTGCACTGCATATACATTCTGGTGTGTGCCTGATAGCGGGCGCGCCAGGCGGGGCGGGAATGGTTCGACATCGCATCGTTCAGCATCACGGGCGGCGCTATTCCATCAAACTCGAGGAAGCGGTCTGGCAGACGCTCGATTCCATCGCGGAAGGGCTTGGCGTTCGACTAAATCAGTTGATCGGCCAGGTGGCGGCGGGCCTCTCCGACAATAACAGCCTGACAGCGGCGCTCCGGCTCTTTTGTCTCGAGCAATCGCTGCAGCGAATTACCACCCTGGAGCGCGATCTCAACGATCGCTCATTGGTGTCGTCGGGCGTACCGATCGCTTCGATCGTTGAAGCCTGTCCCTCGCCATGTCTCCTGGTCAGGGCGCCCGATGAGATCCTGAGGATCAACGAGCCTGGCCGTGCCTGGTTCGGTGCTGAAGGGGAAGCCTTGATCGGCAAGGCCCTCAGCCATTACCTCCAGATTCGATGCAAGCCGAAGCTAACCGAGATACTGGATGCTTATGCGAATGGGGCGGTCAACAGCTACCCGGCGCGAGTAGTCTATCTGCGGCCCGGCCGACTTGTCATGGCCAAGGCAAGCCTCTGCCCTGCTCAGATTGGAAGGGACGGAAAGCCTGTGTATCTGGTTATGATCGATACCGCCCCGCAGCGGCAGTAGTTGGGCTACCGTCGCGAAATATTGGCGGACTGCGCCGGATTTTACGCTCTATCGGGTGCGGTTTATTGCCTTTGCGGCAGCCAGTTGCGGCTATGTCCGCATCGGCATACATTAGAATATCTGCAGAAAGGTCGGGTTTGCCGCGAAATTCGGCGGGAAACGGTAGTGTCTGGTCATGATTGAGCGCGACGACGAAGCACTGGTGAACCTGGAGAATGTCGATGCGGTCGATGGCCGGATCGCAGGCGCTGTGGATTCGCGGATCACTCTTTCGCTCGACGACCTCCTGCCCGATGCCAACAACGAGATTGTCATTGTCGGCGATGGCGACAGCCTGCATCTCAGCATCCTGACCGATATGAGGATCTGTGATTCCGGGATCTCCGGCGAGCATCTGACGGCCGATGGCGTGGACGTGGCCGGCCTTTGCTTCTTCGCTTTTGAGGATGGTATGCGGCTCTATTATCCCGCCGAGCTCGACGTCACCGTCTCTCCCGTCTCCGAATAACCCAGTCGCTTTTCGATTAACGCGGGGAGCCGGATCGGCGCTTGGCGCGGATGTCGGCTGGTTTACCGAAGTAGGATGAAAGTCCGCTCGAAACGGCGCGGCGTATCGGATCAAAGCGAAGCTGCAGCATATTTAGTTATTCATTTCTGCATGACGAGCGCGAGCGCCGCTTTGTAGCTGCATTCAAACTTTTGTATCCGTGCGTTTGAGTGATCACCACTTAGTGATGGCATATGCATTTATTCGTTTGATCACAGAAGTGTGAGCTCACATTATACGGTATATCAAAGGCTCTCCCTGAGATTGTGCCTCTACCGGTCGCGCCATAGGTTCCGCAACGGAGCTATAGGGCATGATCGGCGACGGGTGCCCGCCGTCGCCGGCAGGGAGCATTCACGATGGCGACCGATTCGACGGACGGTCCCACCACGACCTCTGGTCTTGGTGGCGCTGAAACCTCTGATCTCACCTCAACGCCTACGCAAGTTTCACCCGCGACCGCGGTGAGCGAAACGCCGGTACCCGACGATATTGCGGGTGCTGAAGGGACGGACAGCGCGTCAGAGCAAGACGCCACGGACCAGGTTGCCCAGGCATCGGCGATCACGCTCATTCCAAAGGCCGGAGAATGGGTCGTCGTTCGCGTTGAAGCGGGTGACAAGATCGCACTGCCGTTTATGCTTGCTGGCGCGCGCGGATTGTTGCGCGACGGCAATATTGAAATTGTTCTGCCGAACGGCGGCGTCGTTGTTCTGCAGGGATACCTCGCTGCTGTGCAGGGTGAGCCGCCGCTGCAATTGACCGACGCGAACGGCGAGAGCGTCGATCTTGAAGATTTCATTGTCGCGATCGATGAGCTCGAGGATCTGAGCCAGATCGCGCTTTTGCAGATTCTCGGTCTGACAGAGGAGGAACTCGCTGTCCTGACGGAGGGCGGTGCGCTCCAAAATATCAGCCCCCCGATTCACGATGGCGGTGCTTCATTCACACAGGAGCCTTCGCTAACAATCGTCGACGGGATTGAAGAAAAAGGCGCGCTGCTCGCGACGGAACTGAGTTATGGCGTGCCGGAGATCGACGACCGCGAGACCATTCCGCTGGATGACGACGAAGAACCCGGTCCGACCGATCAGATCTGGAGCATTGATGGCGGCGAAAGCGTCGTTGAAGGCGACAACGCCATTTACACGGTCTCGTACACGGGTGCGTCGCTGGCGCCGGGCCAGACGATGACGATCTCGGTTGCGACGTCGGGCGGCTACGACAGCAGCCTGAACGATGCGGCGGCGGGCTCGGACTACACGGCGCTGGGTACGGTGCTGACGTTCACGGGTGGCAGCGCGACGTCGCAGACGGTTGCGGTTTCGACGATCGACGACACGGTGGTCGAGGGTTCGGAGGACTACTCGGTCACGATCGACGATCAAAGCGTCGGCACGATCGGCACGAGCCAGAGCAACACCGTTATCACCGATGACGATGAGACCAATGTGACGTGGAACATCACCGGCAGCTCGCAGGTGAACGAAGGCGACACGGCCCAGTACACCGTCAGCTACACCGGCGGCGCGCTGGCCCCGGGTGCGACGGCGCTCGTCACGGTCGCAACCGGTCTCGCCGATATCGATCCGATGGATGCGATCGCCGGCAGTGATTACACGTCGCTAACCACGATCCTCACCTTCACCGGCGGCGGCGTGACGCAGCGGACCGTTGCGGTCTCGACGATCGAAGACACGCTGGTCGAACCGACCGAGGATTATGAGGTCGCAATCACAGCGTCGCTGGGCGCAGTTGTGACCGACTCGCAGCACACCAACATCGTGGATGACGATGCGACAAGCCTGGTCTGGTCGATCACGCCGGGCGGTCTCAGCATCGACGAAGCTGAACACGATGTCGCAACGGTGTCATACACCGGTGCGACCATTGCGCCAGGCTTCACTGCCCTGGTCACCGTGGCGACCGGTCCGGGCTGGACTGGCTCATTGATCGATGCCCAGGCCAATGTCGACTACACGGCCTTCACGACGGTCCTGACGTTCACATCCGGTACCGGCACATCGCAAATGATCGGTATCTCGACGCTGAACGACACTCTCGTCGAGGGGACAGAAGATTTCACCGTAACGATTGGAAGCGTTTCGAGCGGAACGATCGGGGCCTCTCAGGTCAATGCGTCGATCATCGACGATGACACGAGCAATCTGGTCTGGAACGTGTTTGGCAATTCGACCGTCACAGAAGGCAGCCAAACCACTTACAGCGTCAGCTACACCGGGGCTGCTTTGGCGCCGGGCATCACCGCGACGATCACCGTCGCGACGGGCAACGCGGTCGGGGCGCCCCCGAATGCAACGCCGGGTGTGGACTACACGGCTCTATCGACTGTGCTGACATTCACCGGTGGCGGCGTGACGCAACGGACCGTTGCAGTGTCGACGATCCAGGATACGCTGGTTGAAGGCACCGAAGACTATGCGGTGATTATCTCGAACCAGAGCGTTGGCGTGGTAGGCACGGGCCAGGTAAACACGCATATCGCCGACGACGATATTGCCTGGTCGATCTCTCCGGCCACCGCGTCAGATACCGAGGGTACGACGCGGAACTACACGGTGTCGTACTCTGGTGCCATCCAGGCGGGCCAGACCGCGACGATCACGGTCGCAACCGGCAACAACAATGTGTCGACGTTCCCGAACGCGACCGCCGGCGCCGACTATACGGCGGTCTCGACGGTGCTGACGTTTACATCCGGAACGGGGACGCAGCGCACAGTCGCGGTGTCGACCATTCAGGATACGATCGTCGAAACGACCGAAGACTATCTCGTTACCATCACCGGCCAGAGCACCGGCACGGTTGCGACATCGCAGGCGAACGGAACGATCGCCGATAACGATGCCACCAGCCTGCAGTGGAACATCACGGGCACGGGTTCGCTCAATGAAGGTGCGACGGGCAGCTATTCGGTCAGCTACACGGGCGTCACTCTGGCACCGGGCCAGACGCAGACGATTACGGTTGCAACCGGCGATGCCAGTGCGAACACCATCACCAATGCCACCGCCGGTGGCGTGGACTACACCACGCTGAACACGGTGCTGACCTTCACGGGCGGCGGCGCGACACAGAAGACGGTTGCTGTTTCGACGGTCGACGATACGCTCAACGAGGCCGAGGAAGATTACGGCGTCAGCCTCTCGGGCCCGTCGATCGGTTCGATCGGAACCGGGTCGGTGACGACGGTCATCAACTTCAGCGACGTCAGTGCCACGTTCAAGGTGAACGAGGTCGCTGTCGGTGCATCGGTCACGGCGCCGGGCGGTGTCGCGACAGAGAAGTGGATCGAACTGCAGAACACGGCGGGCACGGATCAGCTTTCGACGGGTGTCAACCTCGAGATCCTGGGTGCGACCGGCGGCATCAAGACAATCGCCATGCCGGCCGTGTCGGTCCCGGCGGGCGGTTACCTGGTCATCTATGAACAGGGCACTGAGGCTCGTTACGGCATCTACAACGCGGCCGGTACGTTGCAGTCGAGCGGCGCGATTGCCGGCGGCGGCGGCTGGAATTTCGGCAGCGATACCTCACAGCGGGTCGGCGTCAACGTGTTCGCCGGCGGCACGTCTTTCGATCTGTTCATTGCGAACGGGGCCGGGACCGGTTCGTTCTCCGGCGGTGCGTCGGGTTGGACGTCGCCGGGTCTCACCGGTGTCGGGTTTGCGGCGGCCGCCGGCTTGCTCGCGACACCTTATCCGCTGCTCTCGAACCAGACCTCGTATAATGGCCAGGTCGACAGCCAGACGGCGCTTCTGCAGAGGCTCGGCCTTCGTTCGGGTTCGACTGCGACCAACAACGATGTCTTCCTGCGGGGCGATACGACCGACAACAGCAACGGCACCGACTGGACGACGGCGACGAATGCCGCCGACACGGCGGGTGCGCAGAACAATGCAGCGGGATACATCAATCCAAACGATCCGGGCGAAACCATTACCCACAGCCAGGCGACGGCGACGGCGGGCGAAGGTCAGCAGTTCCTCGAAGTGACAACCGGGACGGGGGCTACGCTCGACGGCGGGCTGGGCCACGACTTCCTCTATGGCAATACCGGTAACGACACGCTGATCGGTGGCGCCGGGGATGACTTCCTGTTCGGCCATAGCGGCAACGACCGACTGTTCGGCGGGCCCGGCGGCGACGTGCTGATCGACGTTTCCGGCACGGCCGGCAACGGCGATTACATGGAAGGCGGCAGCGGCCACGACATCCTGCTTGGCACCTATAACGGGTCGGCGAACACCGTCGGCATGGTGCTGGTTGGCGATGTGACCCTGCTGAACTCGAGTAACGGCAATGACTGGATCGCCGGCGGCAATGGCGGCGACATCATCATCGGCGATAACGTCAACTTTGGAGGGCCCGCTCAGACAACGTTCCTGAACAACCCGTTCGCGGTCGGCCAAGGCAACCTTGCATTCAATGCGCGAGGCGGCACGGGTAACGATACGGTCTTCGGCCGCGGTGGCAGCGATCTGATAGGGACGTCGGGCGGGAACGACTCGGTGTTCGGCGATTATGAAGCGGGCTCGACCCTGCTTGGTGGCAACGACACCATCGCCACCGATGCAGGCATCGACGTTGCCTATGGCGGCCGGGGCTCCGACTCCATCAACCTCGGGAGTGACGGCGACGTTGGCCATGGCGAGGACGGCAACGACACGATCGACGGTGAGGCGGGGAACGATGAGATACAGGGCGGCAATGACGACGATCTGCTGTTCGGCAGCGGCGGCAGCGACCAGATTTATGGTGACAATTCGGGGCTCGGTACGGCGGGCAACGATACGATCTTCTCTGGTTCCAACAACGATTTCGCGGCCGGCGGATCGGGCGACGATCTGATCTATGGCGAAGACGGAGCGGATTGGCTCGACGGCGATCTTGAAGGAACAGGCGCCAGCGGTAACGATACGCTGCATGGCGGTACGCAGGACGATACGCTGGTCGGTGGACCGGGTCTCGATCTTTACGGGTTGGACGGCAGCAGCGGCGTCCTCTTCGACTTCGCCAATGCGTCGCCTGCTCCGGGTGGCTGGCAGACCATGAACCTCACGCCGTATGGCCTTGGCGTCGACTGGTTCAGGGAGATGGAGGGCGTTGCGGGCTCGGGCGGTAACGACACGATCAACGACGGTATCGGCGGCGGCCAGTATTACCAGGGCGGCGGCGGCAACGACGAGTATCACGATGGAGAGGGACAGGACACGTACGACATGAGCGGCGGCCCCGCCGATCATGACACTCTTTACCTCGACGCAGTGTCGCTGACAGCGGTCCCGAATACGGTCATCGGATTTGGGCAATCTTTCGATGGCATCGGGCCCGATACCGGCGATCAGGATTACATCAGCCTCGATGCAATTTTCGACGCATTCGGCATAGCAACTGTCGACCGGGCTGGCCGCGTCAGTTTCGACGATCCGCCGGGCTTTGGGCCGGTCACGTTACTGGTCGATGTCGACGGTCCGGGGCCGGGCACCAATGTGGCGTTGATCATCTTCGAGGGCATCGGAAGCGCCGGCGGGTTTACGATTGGGAACTCGGCGTCCGACGATATCCAGGTCGGCACGCTCTAAAGGATGGGATCCGGGCGCCCCGCGGGGCGCCCGGCGCCACCCGGATTTGCGCCGGATCAAACCTGATCGAGGCCGCGCACGCCGCTATCGCGGAGCTTCTGTTTCGGGCTATAAGTCACCTGCACTGGCTTGATTTTCAGGGGTAGCCGCCGGCTTTCGGGCAGGCTCCCGGACCCGGCAACGGAACAATTCATGGATTCCGCTCTTCAGAAAACGACTCCGCCCGAGGCGCAGGTCCCGGTCGAGTATTCCGGCCCACAGGAGCGGCAAGACCCGCTTCTGATGAGCTTGGTCATCCTGTCGCGCCTGTTCGGCAATCCCCGGTCGCCGGCGGCGTTGGCGGCGGGGCTTCCGGTCAAGGACTCCGGCATCACGCCCGAGCTGTTCGAGCGTGCGGCAGAGCGGATCGGTTTGTCCGCCTCGACCGTCAAGAAGCCGCTCAAGACGATGGACGGAATCGACCTGCCGTGCGTTCTGCTGCTCAAGAACCGGCAGGCCTGCGTTCTATTGCGCAAGGAAGGCGATCTGGCCGAAATCGCCACGCCGGACAATCTCGACGGCAGCCAGCGGATCGGGCTCGACGTACTCGCAGAGCGCTACACGGGCCTTGCCATCCTCGCGCGCCCGAAGATTCGTCTCGATGCACGATCCGGCGAATTTTCGGTATCGGAACCGCAATCCTGGTTCTGGGGCACCGTGCGCCAGTTCTCGCCGATCTATCTCGAGGTCGTCGTTGCCTCGCTGCTGCTGAACATCTTTGCTGTCGTGACGCCGGTCTTCGTCATGTCGGTCTACAATCGCGTGGTGCCGAACCGCGCGTTCGATACGCTCTGGATTCTGGCGATCGGCGTTACGGTTGCCTACGGCTTCGATTTCATCATGCGAATGCTTCGAAGCTATTTCCTGGATCGCACGGGCAAGCAACTCGATCGCAAGATATCGGCACGAATCTTTCAGCATGTGATGGGCATCCGCATGGATGCCGCGCCGCAATCGTCCGGTGCCTTCGCCAATAGCGTTCAGCAATTCGAACCGTTGCGGGATTTCTTCACGGCCGCATCGCTGGCGGCGATCGTCGACCTGCCGTTTTTGTTCCTATTCATCTTCGTGATCTCACTGATCGCCGGACCGATCGCGATCGTGCCGCTGGTCATGATTCCGATCGTGATCGGCGTCAGCCTGCTGGTGCAGATTCCCATGCGTCGCGCCTCGGAGAAGTCGTATCGGCAGGCGTCGCAGAAACATGCGGCGCTCGTCGAATCCATTACCGGTCTCGACACGATCAAGGTGTCGTCGGCCGAAGGCCAGCGGCAGCGGGAGTGGGACGGCTATGTCGATGCGCTTGCGTCGTCGAGCACCGATGCGCGCTTCTGGGCACAGTTTTCGGTCACCTTCGTCAACCTCGCGATGCAGTTTACGACTTTGTTGTGCCTGATCTGGGGCGTCTACCGCACGGCCGAAGGGCTCATGACGATGGGCGCCATGGTGGCAACGACGATGCTGACCGGCCGCGCGATGGCGCCCCTGGCGCAGATCGCCGGCATGATGGTGCGGTTCAACCAGTCCTGGATGTCGCTGAAGGGACTGAACAAACTGATGGCGCTGCCGGTCGAGCGGCCGCTCGGCAAAGACTTCCTGCGACGCCCTCATATGGATGGCGCGATCGAGTTTCGCGACGTCGTGTTCCGCTATCCTGGCCAGGAAGGCGAGGCGCTCAAGAGCGTCTCGTTCCATATCGCACCGGGAGAGCGCGTCGCGATCGTGGGCAGGATCGGTTCGGGAAAGACCACGCTCGCGCGCCTGATCGTCGGGCTGTTCGAACCGGAGCAGGGTGCCGTTCTGATCGACGGTACCGATATCAGGCAGCTCGATCCCGCGGACCTGCGACGCAATGTCGGCTGCGTATTGCAGGACACGCAGCTCTTCTTCGGCAGCGTGAAAGAGAACATCTCGCTGGGCGCACCCTATGTGGACGAGCAGTCGGTCTTGCGGGCTTCCACCATTGCGGGTGTCGACGCCTTCGTTCGCGGCCATCCGCATGGCTACGACCTTCAGGTGGGAGAATTCGGCCGCCACCTCTCCGGCGGTCAACGCCAGTCGGTCGCTATTGCGCGCTCCCTGTTGATCAATCCGCCGGTTCTGGTGTTCGATGAACCCACCAGTTCGATGGACAACAGCACCGAAAATGCCTTCAAGGCGCGGCTGGCGCAGGCGCTGCCGGGCAAGACTTTCGTTCTGGTCACGCACCGAAACTCGATGCTCTCTCTGGTTGACCGACTGATCGTACTCGATGGCGGAAAGGTCGTCGCAGACGGACCGAAAGCCGGTGTTCTCGACGCCCTGATGAAGGGCCGCGTTCGTTCCGCTGAAGGCTGACGGGAGAAGAACAGCGATGTCTTTCGCCGAAGGAAAAGCCGATCACTGGATCGACCCGTCCGACCTCGATAACAAGGGTACGCGCCTCCTTGCGCATATCTTGCTTGGCTTCATCTTCATGATCGCGTTCGTCTTTGTAATCTGGGCGAACAACGCGGTGCTCGACGAGGTCACGCTCGGCGAAGGTCGGGTCATTCCCTCAAGCACTGTCCAGATCATCCAGAATCTCGAAGGCGGTATCGTTGCCGAGATCCTTGTCCATGAGGGCCAGATCGTGGAGAAGGGCGAGGTGATGATGCGTATCGAGAACACGCTCGCCGAATCCAATTTTCGTGACCTCCGGCAGCGTTACTTGAGCGGCCTGGCTACCGTTGCGCGCCTCGAGGCGGAACTGGCCGGCATCAGCGACGCAGAGAGCATCAAGTTTCCCGAAGAGCTGCTTCTTTCCGCGCCGCAGGTTGCGCAGGCAGAGATCGATCTTTTCAGGGTGCGCCAACAGCAATTGCAGACCCAGCTTAACATCCTTGAAGACCAAATTCGGCAGCGCGAGCAGGAACTGAACGAGCTGAATGGACGCGAGCGCGCGATCGGAAGTTCGATGTCACTGGCAATGCAGGAACTGGACATTACCAAGCCTCTTGCTGCACAGGGTGTCGTGTCTCAGGTCGAGCTTTTGCGTCTTGAGCGCGAGGTTGCCGAGCTTCAATCCGAGATCGATGCCGTCAGATTGTCGCGCCCGCGCGTGCAGTCGGGTTTGGAAGAGGCGCAGTCCCGACGCGAAGAGCGGATGCTCACATTCCAGACGGAGGCCTCGCAGTTACTTGGCGAGAAGCGCGTTGAACTCGCGGCGATTACAGAGTCACTGACTGCAAACGAGGACCGTGTTACGCGCACCGAAGTTCGATCGTCGGTTCGCGGCACGATCAAGACGATCTTCATTCGGACGATCGGCGGCGTCATTCAGCCGGGCGAGGATCTGGTGGAAGTGGTTCCGATCGAGGATACGCTGCTCGTCGAGGCCCAAATTCGTCCGTCGGACATCGCCTTCATCCGCCCGCAGCAACCGGCCGTGGTAAAAGTGACAGCATACGATTTTAGCACTTATGGCGGTCTCGACGCCGTGGTGGAAGAAATCAGTGCGGACACAATTCAGAACGAGCGCGGCGAGCATTTCTTCCGAATTCGCCTCCGGACCGACAAGAATTTCCTCGGCACCGAAGCAAACCCATTACCCATTATTCCCGGCATGACGGCCTCGGTTGATATTCTGACCGGTCACAAGACGGTGTTGGAATACCTCCTGCGTCCGATCTTGCGCGCCAAGGACACAGCGCTCCGGGAGCGGTAACTGTGGCGGGATTGCCACAGAAGGGTGTCCTTGCGGCGCTGCGGGCGGGCGAGACCGGGAAAATCATCGTGCAAATCTCGGGGGCTGGTGCTAGAAATTCTTATCGCCGACGCCACGGGGCGAGCCGCCGATTCGGCGCAATGCGCCAGGGGTTGCAGTTGTTGTGGCGTTTTTCGCAGCGGTGACAGATGTTCCGTTGCGTTTGGCACGGTGCTGAACGACCAACCGGTTCTGATCAAAGGTTTTGGGGGCCTGAGATGACAAGCAAAAATATCATGGTTTTGGCTGCCTTCGCGGCAGGCACGTTCCTCGCCTCGGGTGCATTCTCGAGTGCGAGCGCTGGTACGCTCGAAGAGGCCGTCGGCCTCGCGATCGCGACCAACCCGCGCGTCGGCGTAGTGTCCAACGATCGCAAAGCGGTCGAAGAGGAACTCCGCCAGGGTGTGGCGCTCTACTATCCCTCGGTCGACCTTCAGGCTTCGTCGGGTGCCGATTGGAACAACAACGGGACAACTTCCGGTTGTTGCGACAATTCACGGACACTCTGGCGTAACCAGGCGACCCTGACGATCAGCCAGCTGCTGTTCGACGGTCACTTCACCGACAACGAAGTCGCGCGTCAGGAAGCGCGGGTGAAGTCGGCGGCGTACCGGGTGAGCGAAGCCGCCGAATTCGTCGGTCTGGATGCTGTCGAAGCGTATCTCGAAGTGCTTCGTCATCGTGATCGGCTCGTCAATGCCGAGCAGAACGTGATCGTCCACCAGGGAACTCTCGGTGACGTCAACCTCCGTTCGCAGGCTGGTGGCGGCAATATCGCCGACGTCCGTCAGGCCGAAGCACGCCTTGCTTCGTCGGAGTCGGCGATGACCCAGATCCGCGGCGATCTCAACGACGCCGAGTATCGTTATCTCAACGTTGTCGGCGTCGCGCCGGACAGCCTCTCGGCTCCGGTCGTTCCGTACGACATGCTGCCGGCAAGCCTCGAGGACGCGGTCGCGGCCTCGCTGGCGAACAGCCCGACCATCGCGTTCTCGCGCGCTGACGTCGAAACGGCGGCGGCCGAAGCAGCCCAGCAGACCGCGGCCTACTGGCCGGATCTGCGGCTCGAACTGACCGGCGACGTGACCGACAATGACGGCGGCTCGACGCGCACGAACTACAACGCGTCGGCTCTGGTCGTCATGCGCTGGAACCTCTATCGCGGCGGTGCGGACTCGGCTCGGGTGCGCGAGTTCAAGCATCGTCTTGCCGAAGCGACCGACCAGCTCCTGATCAACGAGCGTCAGGTTGCCGAGGATGCACGGGTGTCATGGAATGCGATCCAGACGGCCCGTCAGAGCGTCGAGATCCTCAAGCGTGAGGTCGATGCGAACCTGAGCACGCGCGATGTCTACAATCAGCAGTTCGATATCGGCCAGCGCGGCCTGCTCGACCTGCTCGACTCGGAAAACGAGCTGTTCCTGTCGCGCGACAGCCTGATCACGGCAACCTACGCGGAAATGTTTGCGGCCTACCGTCTCCTCGCGACGAGCGGCAGTCTGGTTGAAGCGCTCGGTCTCCAGGAGCCCGAGACGGCGATGCAGGCATCGATGGAGTAGTTTTAAAAGCCTGGGAGTAAGGCCTCCCCCAAGGGTCCAAACTTCCGACTTCTATTGACCCCCGGATCGCAGGATCCGGGGGTCATTCGTTTCTGGATTCGCTTCAGGAACAAGATGCGCGTCCGCGGATTCCATGCGTGCGACAAGCCGGCCTTAAAGGACGCCAGCGACGAAACCGGATCGTGAAGGGCGGGATTACGCGGTGGAGGCCCGGGCCGGAATCGAACCGACGTACGGGGATTTGCAGTCCCCTGCATGGCCACTCTGCCACCGGGCCGGGGGCGTGGCGCGGAGATATACGGGGCCGGCCGGATCGGGTCAAGAAATCCGCGCGTTCGTCCGGGAATCCTCAGTCGAAATTAGGGGTCGCCATCGGCCGGGCAGATTTGTAAATAGGGTCCGCATCAGAAGGGAACCGTGATGATCGCCGAAACAGCCAGGCGCAACATGGTCGATTGCCAGCTTCGAACCAACCGCGTCACCGATGAAGCGGTGCTCGCGGCGTTCGAAAGCGTGCCGCGCGAACGCTTCGTTCCTGCCGGTCGTCGTGCGGTCGCCTATGTCGACGATGATATCGAGATCGCGCCCGGACGCTTTCTGATGGAGCCGATGGTGCTCGCGCGCCTGGTGCAGGAGGCGATGATCGGAACAAACGACGTGGCGATGGTGATCGGATGCAGTGTCGGATATTCGGCTGCCATCGTCTCGCGCGTCGCGGGTACGGTGGTCGCGATCGAGCAGGATCCCGATCTCGCGGCACGGGCCAATAACCTGCTGCGCGAATTCGGTGCCGACAATGTGGCGGTGTTTCAGGCGCTCCATGCCGAGGGCTATGCAGGCCAGGCCCCGTACGATGCAATATTGATCGATGGCGCGGTCGATCATGTTCCGGCGACGCTGTTCGACCAGTTGGGCGAGGGCGGGCGGCTGGTCGCGGTTCGTCGCGCCGGTCCGGTTGGCGAGGCGATCTTGTTTCTGAAGGTTGGCGGCGTCATATCGGAGCGCACGCTGTTTGATGCAGCGATACCGGTCCTGCCGGGTTTTGAGCGGCGACCGGAATTCGCGTTCTGACGCACAAGCGTCACGGAAATTGTGAGCGAGTGACCGCCGTCACTCTCCGAATCGAGGAAATCGGGTCATGCGTGAAGCGATCGCAGCGTTGAAGGAATCGAGCCGCCAGGGCTTGTCAGCCCGGTACGCGGTTCGGGCGGCACTGTTTGCCGCGGCGACGCTGTGTGCGGCCATGCCGGCGGCGCAGGCGACCACGCTCGAAGAGGCGCTGGCGGCGGCCTATTCGAGCAATCCGCGCCTGCTGGCGGCGCGTGCGGAATTGCGCAGCATCGATGAGGGCGTCGCCCAGGCGCGCGGCGAACGCCGCCCGACCGCCTTTCTTGTCGGCGAAGTCGGCGAGCAGTGGAGCGATTCGAACACCGGTCCATCGGGCTGGCAGACGCCGCGTGGTGTCGCCATCGAGCTGGAACAGCCGATCTATCGTGGCGGAAGCATCGAGGCCGGCACGGAGCGAGCGGAAAACGACGTGCAGGCGGCGCGCGCGCGCCTTGCCGGCATCGAACAGGATGTCCTTGGCGATGCGGTCGTTGCCTACATGGATGTCGTGCGCGACGAGGCGGAGCTGGCGTTGCGCGAAAACAACGAGCAGGTGCTGGTGCGTCAGTTGCAGGCGACACGCGATCGTTTCGAAGTCGGCGAGGTAACCCGCACCGACGTCTCGCAGGCCGAGTCGCGCCTTGCATTGGCGACGGCGGAACGGATTGAAGCGGAAGGGGCGTTTCAGGCCGCGCTCGCGTTTTATGAAGAAGTCATCGGCATGCCTGCCGTCGACCTCGAAGATCCAACACCGCTGACGACGCTGCCATCCTCCGAGCAGGAGACCGTGATATTGTCGGAAGGCACGCCCGGCGTGATCGCGGCGATCTACGATGTGGCATCGGCCAAGGCACTCGTCGACGAGGTCTTCGGCGAATTGTTGCCGCGTTTCAACATCGTCGGCCGTGTCGCGGCCGACGACGAAGCCTTTGCGCGCGACGTTGACCGGCAATCGGCAGCAATTTTGGCCGAGCTGACCGTGCCGTTCTATCAGGGCGGCGTTCCGGATTCGCGCGTGCGCGAAGCCAAGCAAATTGCCTCCCAGCGAACCCTCGATCTCGATACGGCGCGTCGTCGCGCGATCCAGGAGGCGATCCGCTCTTGGCAGGCTTATGTCACGGCCGACGCCACGATCGATTCGTTCGAGGCCCAGGTGCGGGCGACACAGCTCGCTTTGGAAGGCGTCCGCGAAGAGGCGACGGTGGGTGCGCGTACGGTGCTCGACATCCTCGATGCCGAACAGGAAGCGCTCGACGCCCAGGTGTCGCTGATCCGCGCACGCCGAAATTTCCTGGTCGCGGCCTATGCCGTGCTGCGGGCGATTGGCGGGTTGACCGCCGACCAGATCGGCCTGCCGGTCGAATATTACGATCCGGACGTTCATTATCAGGCGGTTCGAGACAAGATCTGGGGTACCGAGCTCCCCGTGCTGGAGTAGCCAGCCGCAGGGGTATTCATGACCGAGCACGATCCGTATCATGGAATGACTGCCATTGGGCGGAGCGCCGAGGCGCTGCAATCCCGGGATCGCCGAGCGAATGACCGAGGAAAAGAAACAACCGGAACCGACAATGGAGGAAATCCTTGCCTCCATCCGGCGCATTATTTCCGAGGACAGCCAGAATGGCGGGGCCGAGCGGCCGGCTGATCCGGCGGCTTCGGCCGGTCGCGAACATCTGGCTCCGCTGCGCGCACAACCGCCATCGACCGATCCGCGTATCGTCGACGAAGCGCCTGCGCCGCGCGTAACGCGATACGACGAACCTGTTTATGGCGGCTACGACGAGGCCCCGCCGGATGCGGTGCCGGGTGCCGACCCGGCGGAGACGCCGTTCGATCTCACCGATACCGTGCCGGGCAACGCCGCCGGATCGGAGAGGTTAACAAATTCCTATGCGAGTGATCTGGTGCTGGACCTCACAAACGAGGTTCGCGATTCCGAATCCGTCATGGATCTTCATCGCGCGGTCGACCCGGAGCCGGACCATCGGGAAACGAGCGCGGTTGGCCCTGCGCCGCCGCCGCGTCTGACGGTCGCGGAAATCGGTCAACGGGTCTCCGCTGCGCCGGCGCCAATCGGCGAGACATCGCTGGTTTCTTCGCGTGCCGAAGCGGCGACGGCGAGCGCGCTCAGCCGCCTGCGCGAGGCGACCGAGCGGCGTCACGAACCGCCGCCGGTAGCTGTCAGCGACGAACAGATCGAAACGATGATCCGCCAACGCATCGACCCCGCGCTGGACGAACGACTGACACCATTGCTGCGCGAACGCATCGATGCGTTGCTGGTCGAGCGGCTCGATCCGACGTTGCGCGAACGGCTGGATACGAACCTGCACGATCGCGTCGGCCCGCTGCTCGATGAGCGACTCGACCCGGCCCTGCGCGAGCAGCTGAATGCCACTTTGCAACGGCGCATCGAGCCACTTCTCGAGGAGCGGCTCGCGCCGGCGTTGCGCGAAAGGCTGGAGCCGATCCTGCGTGAACGGCTCGATCCGATCTTGCGCGAGCGGCTCGACCCGATGCTGCGCGACTGGTTCGATCGAAACTTGCCGGACATCGTCGAGCGGGTTGTAGCCCGCGAGATCGAAAGGCTGGTCCGCCAGCCGGGCGGCAGCTAGGGATCCCGCACGAGCGTCGGACCGTTTTCCTTCAGTCACACATTCTTGGAGTAGCAGCGACGATGCTGGACAAGACCTTCCAGCCCGCCGAGGTCGAAGACCGTCAATACCGCAACTGGATCGCCGCGGACGCCTTCCGCGCGAATCCGGATTCGGCGAAGCCGCCTTACACGATCACGATGCCGCCGCCCAATGTGACGGGCAGCTTGCACATCGGCCACGCGCTCACCTTCACGCTACAGGATATGCTGATCCGTTATCACCGGATGCTCGGCCGCGATGCGCTGTGGCAACCTGGAACCGACCATGCCGGCATCGCGACCCAGATGGTGGTCGAGCGCCAGCTTGCCGAACGCGGGGTCGTGCTGCGCCGCGCCGGCGTTGCGGGCGACAACAAGACCACGATCGGGCGCGACGATTTCATTGCCAAGGTTTGGGAATGGAAGGCCGAGTCCGGCGGGATGATCCTGAACCAGTTGCGCAAACTGGGTGCCTCGGCGGACTGGTCGCGCGAGCTATTCACCATGGACGAGGGACCGAGCCATGCGGTTCGCAAGGTGTTCGTCGACCTTTACCGCAAGGGTCTCATCTATCGCGACAAGCGCCTCGTCAACTGGGATCCGAAGCTGCACACCGCGATCTCAGATCTCGAAGTCGAACAGCGCGAGGTCAAAGGCACGATCTGGCATATCCGCTATCCGATCGAGGGCGAGGAGGGGCGTTTTATCATCGTCGCCACCACCCGCCCGGAGACGATGCTCGGCGATAGCGGCGTTGCCGTGCATCCCGACGACGAACGCTATCGCGATCTGGTGGGCAAACACGCGATCCTGCCGCTGGTCGGACGCCGCATCCCGATCGTCGCCGACGAATATGCCGATCCGGAAACCGGCAGCGGCGCTGTCAAGATAACGCCGGCCCACGACTTCAACGATTTCGAGGTCGGCAGGCGCCATAATCTGGAGCGGATCAATATTTTCGACGCCGACGCGCGAATTAAGCGTAGCCCGTTTGATGATTTTTCATGGGGTCACCGAGCATCGGAAAATCCGAACCTCGTCATGGCTGATGAGGAGTTGGTTGGATTGTCTGCGGTCGATAGAATTCCTGAGTCCTATCACGGCCTCGACCGCTTTGTGGCCCGCGAGCGGATCATCGCCGATCTGGAAGCCGGCGGTTATCTCGTGAAGGCGGAAGATCACGCGATGACTTTGCCGTATGGTGATCGATCCGGCGTGGTGATCGAGCCGTGGCTGACGGATCAGTGGTTCGCCGATGCGCCGACATTGGCGAAGGAAGCGATCGCCGCGGTCGAAGATGGCCGTACGCGTTTCGTGCCCGAGCAATGGACCAAGGTCTATTTCGAGTGGATGCGGAACATCCAGCCTTGGTGTGTGTCGCGCCAGCTCTGGTGGGGCCATCAGATTCCCGCCTGGTACGGACCGGAGGGTGCCGCAGGTCCGATCTTCGTCGCGATGTCGGCCGAAGAGGCTGTGACGCAGGCGAGGGCGCATTTCGGCAGGGATGTGCCGCTCACCCAGGATCTGGACGTCCTCGACACCTGGTTCTCCTCGGGTCTCTGGCCGTTCTCGACATTGGGCTGGCCGGAGCAGACGCCCGAACTGAAACGCTACTACCCGACCGACGTGCTGGTGACCGGCTTCGACATTATTTTCTTCTGGGTGGCCCGGATGATGATGTTCGGGCTTGAGTTCATGGGCGATGTTCCGTTCCGCACCGTCTATATCCACGCACTGGTGCGCGACGAGCGCGGCCAGAAGATGTCGAAGTCGAAGGGCAATATCATTGACCCGCTCGAGCTGATCGGCCGGTTCGGCGCCGATGCGCTGCGGTTCACCTTGGCGGCGATGGCGGCGCCGGGTCGCGACGTGAAGCTCTCTGAGGCGCGCGTCGAGGGGTATCGCAATTTTTCGACCAAGCTCTGGAACGCAGCGCGATTTCTCGAAATGAATCAGTGCGTGCTCGATCCGGCTTTCGATCCGCTCCGTTCAAAACTGCCGGTCGACCAGTGGATTCTCGGCCGTCTGTCGCGCACCAAAGCGGAGATCGAAACCGCGATCGCCGCATACCGGTTTAACGACGCGGCGCATTCCATCTATCATTTCGCTTGGCATGAGTATTGCGACTGGTATCTGGAACTCATAAAGCCGGTGCTCACCGGCAGCGACGCAAAGGCCGCGACCGCCGTTCGCGCGAACGCGGCCTGGGTACTGGGTGAAATCCTGCATCTGTTGCACCCCGTCATGCCGTTCATCTCCGAAGAACTTTGGCAGGCGATCGGCGGGAAGGGGTTGCTGATCGTGGCCCCTTGGCCGGACTACGACGGAGGTTTTGCGTTTGCGGAATCCGAAGCGGAGATCGACTGGGTCATCCGCCTCGTGACCGCCATCCGCACCATGCGTTCGGAAATGAATGTACCGCCGGCGGCGAAGCTCGACGCGCGGTTGCGGGGCGCCGCGGCGGTCACGCGCGAACGGCTCACCACGCATCGCGACATCATTTTGCGGCTCGCGCGTCTCGGTTCGATCGAGGCCGACGATACCGCGGGCAGCAAGGGCGCGGTCCAGATCGTGCTCGACGAGGCGACGATCGTCCTGCCGATGGCGGGGATCGTGGATCTCGCACAGGAGCGCGCGCGGCTCACCCGCGAGATCGAACGGATCGACGCCGAAATCGGCAAGATCGAGAAGAAACTCGGCAATCCGGCCTTCGTCGACAAAGCGCCGGCCGCGGTCGTCGACGAGCAGCGGGAGCGGCTTGCCGAGGCGCAGGCGGTACGCAGCAGGCTTGGTGTCGCGTTGGAGCGGCTGGCGACGCTCTGACATGCGGAACCCGCTGCTCGGATTGGCGATCGGCGTCGCGCTGGCGGCGATATCGACAACGGCGCTCGCGGAGCCGATGACCAGCAAGGGCATTACCTTCAGCGACGAACTCGGCGGGTTCCGGATCCTGGCGCTAAGCGGCAGCGGCACGCTCGACGATCCGTTTGTGCTGGTCGAGGAAGTGACCGGCGATGGCGGGGCGGTTTTGGTGGTCCGCGGCCTGAACAGCGGTTTTGGCAATAAGGTCGCAACCCAGCACGCGACCGGCTTTGCCTTGCACAAGGTCGTAACCAACAATACCGGGCAGGACTGGCTGCGCTACGAAATCGAGTTGCGCGAGCATCTCGCCGGCAGCAGCCCGTACGAGGACGGGTTGTCATTCGGCCAGGCGAGCGCTCATCCACCCGAACGCTCGGACATTTTTGCCGACGTCGCCTCGGTGGAAGAACCCTATGACGCGCTGGGCTTTGCCGACGGGATCGTAGTGCCAGGCGAAAGCGTCACCTTCACCATGATCGTGACGGACGAAACGCCGCAGCCGACCTTCCTGATCGCCCAGCATGCCGTGCAGGTGGTGTCGTCGCTGGGGCTGGAGGGCGCGGCGCCGGCCGGATATGCTCACGCAGCAAACGCCATCGGGAACGGGGATCTATCGCAATGAACGAGACAAGCTTCGACAAATCGCGCCTGCCCAGCCGGCACGTGTCCGTGGGGCCGGCCAGCGCGCCGCATCGGTCGTACTATTACGCGATGGGCATGACCGAGGCAGAGATCGCCCAGCCCTTTGTCGGGGTGGTCTCGACCTGGAACGAGGCGGCGCCCTGCAACATCACGCTGATGCGACAGGCCCAGGCCGTGAAAAAGGGCGTCAAGGCGGCTGGAGGCACGCCGCGCGAATTTGTGACGATCACCGTGACCGACGGCATCGCGATGGGCCATGCCGGCATGAAATCGTCGCTGGTGAGCCGCGAGATCATCGCCGATTCGATCGAGCTCACAGTGCGCGGCCATTGCTATGATGCGGTCGTCGGGCTTGCCGGCTGCGACAAGTCGTTGCCCGGCGTGATGATGGCGATGATCCGACTCAACGTACCGTCCGTCTTTATCTATGGCGGTTCGATCCTGCCCGGCCGCTTCCGCGGCAAGGACATCACGGTGCAGGACGTATTCGAGGCGGTCGGTGCGCATTCGGCCGGCAAGATGAGCGACGAGGATCTGCACGCGATCGAATGCGTCGCCTGTCCCTCGGGCGGGTCCTGCGGCGGCCAGTTCACGGCGAATACGATGGCGTGTGTGTCCGAAGCGCTCGGTATTGCGTTGCCGGGTTCGGCCGGCGCGCCGGCACCGTACGAATCCCGCGACGCATTCTGCGAGGCATCGGGCCACGCGGTCATGCGCCTCATCAAGGACGGATTGAAGCCGCGCGATATCGTGACGCGCGAGGCGCTCGAGAATGCGGCGATGGTGGTCGCAGCGTCGGGCGGATCCACCAATGCGGGCCTCCATCTCCCGGCGATCGCGCACGAGGCCGGTATCGAGTTCGATCTGCACGATGTCTGCAAGATCTTCCGCAAGACGCCCTACATCGCCGATCTGAAACCGTGCGGGCGCTATGTTGCAAAGGATCTCTACGAAGTCGGCGGCGTGCAGATCATCCTGAAGGCGCTGCATGAAGGCGGTTATCTGCACGGCGACTGCATCACGGTCACCGGCAAGACGATCGCCGAGAACCTCAAGACGGTGGAATTTCCGACCGATCAGGACGTCGTGCGTACGACCTCGAAGCCACTTTCGACGACGGGCGGCGTGGTCGGCCTCAAGGGCAATCTCGCCCCGCAAGGCGCGATCGTGAAGATCGCAGGCATGAAGAAGCTTGATTTCACCGGCAAGGCGCGCTGCTTCGACTGCGAAGAGGATTGTTTCGAGGCGGTCAAGCGCGGCGACTACAAGGAAGGCGACGTGCTTGTGATCCGCTATGAGGGTCCGCGTGGGGGACCCGGCATGCGTGAGATGCTGGCGACGACGGCGGCCATCTACGGTCAGGGCATGGGCGACAAGGTTGCGCTCATCACCGACGGCCGGTTCTCCGGTGCGACGCGCGGGTTCTGTATCGGTCATGTCGGTCCGGAAGCGGCGGTTGGCGGACCGATTGCGTTGCTGAAGGATGGCGATACGATCCGCATCGACGCCGCCAAGGGCACGATCGACACTGATGTCAGCGCGCAGGAACTCGAGGCGCGTCGCAAGGCCTGGAAGCCGCGCCGGCACGATTATCAGTCCGGCGCGATCTGGCGCTATGCGCATACGGTGGGCGATGCGGAGAAGGGTGCGGTCTGCCATCCTGGCGGCAAGGCCGAGACGCACATGTATTCCGAGATCTGATCGAAGCGGGCCCGCATGGCACGCATCGCGGTCGCCGGGTTTCATCACGAAACCAACACGTTCGCACCGACGCGGGCGCGCTATGAAGATTTCGTGGTGGCGGATGCCTGGCCGGGTCTGACCCGCGGCGATGCGCTGTTCGATACGGTGCGCGACGCGAACCTGCCGGTCGCCGGCTTCATCGCGGCCGCGGCCGCAGCGGGATACGGCATCGCGCCGCTGCTCTGGTGCGCGGCATCGCCGTCCGCTGCGGTCGAGGAAGCCGCATATGAAAGGATCGTTGCGGAGATTCTCGATCGGCTGGCCGAAGCGGGACCGCTCGATGCCATCTTTCTCGATCTGCACGGTGCGATGGTGACGACGCATCTCGAAGACGGCGAAGGCGAGTTATTGCGCCGCCTGCGCCGCAAAGTTGGCGACAAAATACCGATTGTCGTGTCGCTCGATTTCCACGCCAATGTCACCGACGCGATGGTCGAGCACGCGACCGCGCTGGTCGGTTATCGCACCTATCCGCATGTCGATATGGCGGAGACCGGGGCGCGAGCGATGGGCATTCTCGCCCACGTGCTGGGTGGCGGCGCCTTACACGCGGCGAAGCGCAAGCTGCCGTTTCTCATTCCGCTCAACTGGCAATGCACCTTGACGGAACCGGCCGCAGGCATTTTTCGTGCACTCGCCGGCCAGGAATCAGCCAGCAACGCGATTGTCAGCCTCTCGTTCCTTCCCGGTTTTCCGCCGGCCGACATCCGCGAATGTGGGCCGATGGTGCTGGCCTATGCGATTTTGGCCGAAGCAGCGGAAGCGGCAGCGACCGAGCTCGAACGCAGCGTGACCGCGTCCGAAGAAAAGTTTGCCGGCCGGCTCTATCAGCCCGACGAAGCCGTCGCCGAAGCGATGCGGTTGGCGGCCACGGCCACGAAACCCGTTGTCATCGCCGATACCCAGGACAATCCCGGCGCCGGGGCGAACGGCGACACGGTCGGCATGCTCGAAGCGCTGGTCGCCGCCGACGCGCAAGGCGCGGTCTTCGGCCTCCTTTGCGATCCGTCCGCGGCGGATGCGGCGCATCGTATCGGCGCCGGGCACGAGGCCGATTTCGCGCTCGGAGCGCTATCGGGTTTGCGCGGCCATCATCCCTTCGAGGGGCGTTTCTTCGTCGAGGCGATCGGCGACGGGCAGATCACCGGGACCGGGCCGTTCTATCGCGGCAGTCATATGCAGCTTGGGCGTATGGCGTGCCTGCGCCTCGGCGGCGTCCAAATCGTCGTGACCAGCCGCAAGCAGCAGGCGGCAGATCAGGCGATGTTCCGCCATGTCGGGGTCGATCCGACCGCGCAAAAGATTCTGGTTTTGAAAAGCTCGGTGCATTTTCGTGCGGATTTCGAACCGATCGCGTCGCATGTGCTGGTCGCGGCGGCGCCGGGTCCGAACGAGGCCGATCATCGCAAACTAAAGTATCGGCGGTTGCGGGCGGGTGTAAGGCTTACGCCGTCGGGGCCGGTTCATAACGCGGCCTAGAGTTTCAGTTCGCACCAGACCGGCGTGTGGTCCGACGGCTTCTCCCAGTCGCGCGGCTTCTTGTCGATGCCGGATGCGACGAGACGATCGGCCGCCTGCGGCGACAGCATCAGATGGTCGATGCGCAGGCCGTGATCCTTGGCCCAGGCACCGGCCTGATAGTCCCAGAACGTGTACGCGACTTCCGAATGCAGCGCACGGAATGCGTCGGTAAAGCCGAGATTCATCAGGCCGCGAAACGCCGCGCGCGTCGTCGGCAGGAACAGGGCGTCGGTCAGCCAGGCTTGTGGGTTGTAAACGTCTTCCGGTTCAGGGATGACGTTGTAATCGCCGCCGAGAACCAGCGGCTCTTCGAAGGCAAGAAGATCGCGCGCATGCGCTTCGAATCTCGCCATGAACGCGAGTTTGTAATCGTATTTCGGACCGGGGGCAGGGTTGCCATTGGGAAAATAGATACCGGCGACGCGAACGATCTGCCGTTTTCCGTTTATGCCTTTCGGTTCGACGATGGCTTCGATATAGCGCGCCGGTTCGTCCTCGGCTTCGCCCGGCAGCGCGCGTCGTTCGACGGTGAACGGATGGCGCGACAGGATCGCAACGCCGTTATAGGTCTTCTGGCCGACCACGGCGCAACGATAGCCGGCGGCCTCGATCTCAAGCGTCGGAAATCCGGATTCGATGCACTTGATTTCTTGCAGCACGACGACATCCGGCTCCGCCTGCTTCAGCCATCGCAGCAGGTTCGGCAGTCGGATCTTGATCGAATTGACGTTCCAGCTAGCGATACGCACGCGATCTCCGCAGCGAATATTGATATGCGCGCGCCACTGGCGCCGCAAACCATCAGCATAGCGGGAGAGGGGCGGTCAGATCGAGAAGGAGGTGCCGCAGCCGCAGGACGATGAGGCGTTCGGGTTATTGACCCGAAAATAGGATCCCACCAGATCTTCGATGAAATCGACTTCCGCGCCGGCGAGCAGGTCGAGCGAGACGTTGTCGACGACCAGCCTCACATCGCCCTTGGGGAACACGATATCGTCGTCGGTCACGGCATCGTCGAGGGTGAAGCCGTACTGGAACCCCGAGCAGCCGCCGCCGGACACGCTGAGGCGTAGCATCAGCGCGTCGCGCCCTTCCGACTGGATCAGCGAGGCGACCCGTTGCGCCGCGCGATCCGTCATTCGGACGGCCCGTTCGGTGGTTTCGGTCAGGGTTTCGGCCATATCTCTCGATCTCCGCAGCGTCCGGCGCGAGCCGTCGATGGCCCGTCCGCAGAACCAAGATTTAGGCTATGTCGGCCAATTGTCAAACGCCGGTCGCGAAGTCTACAAGGCGACAGCAGCATCCATGAAGAATTCCACACTCGACACTGGTGTTTTTCGCAGACCGGGACCGCAGGCTTTCGCCAGCGATCCGGCACAAAGCCGCGGACGGCTTTTTCCGGAGCCGGAAAGTCCGATGCGCGGGCCCTATCAGCGCGACCGCGACCGGATCATCCATTCGACCGCCTTCCGCCGTCTCAAGCACAAGACCCAGGTCTTCGTGTTCCACGAGGGGGACCATTACCGGACCCGTCTGACCCACAGCATCGAAGTCGCCCAGATCGCCCGAGCGATCGCCCGCGCCGTGGGGCTGGACGAGGATCTTGCCGAAGCGCTGGCGCTGGCGCATGACCTCGGCCACACCCCCTTCGGCCATGCCGGGGAGGAGGCGCTCGACGAGGCCATGCGTCCCTGGGGTGGCTTCGACCATAACGTCCAGACATTCCGCATCCTGACCGTGCTGGAGCGCCGCTACGCGGCCTTCGACGGGCTCAACCTGACCTGGGAGATGCTGGAGGGGATCGTCAAACATAACGGGCCGCTCGTCGGTCCGGGCGCGACGGCCAAGAACCAGGCCCGCGACACGGCCGCCGCGTTCGCCGATTTCTGTGTCCGGCAGGTCGATCTGCGGCTCGATACCTGGCCCTCGGCGGAGGCCCAGGTGGCCGCGCTGGCCGACGATATCGCCTATAACAACCACGATATCGACGACGGCCTTCGGGCCGAATTGTTCGCCATCGCCGATATGGACGAGGCACCGCTGGCGGGCCCGATCTTCGCCCGGGTCGCCCATCAGCATCCCGGCCTCGAGGCGTCGCGCCTGATCCACGAGGCCGTTCGCCACATTATCAACGAAATGGTGACCGACCTTGTGTCCGAGACAAAGCGCCGGATCGAGGCCGCACAGCCGCAAAGCGCCGACGCGGTACGAATGCTGGGCAAACCGCTGGTGGCCTTTTCCGACGCGATGGAGGGACATAATCGGGCGCTGAAGCGATTTCTCTTTCAGCACATGTATCGGCACGAACGGGTCAACAGGATGACGGAGCGGGCGCGTGTCGTGGTGGCAACGTTGTTCGCACTCTATCACGACCAGCCGGCCTTGTTGCCCGGCGAGTGGCGCGGCCTGACGGACGGCCGCGACGAGGCCGGCGCGATGCGCGTGATCGCGGATTACATCGCCGGCATGACCGACCGTTACGCGTTACAGGAACACGCACGGCTGACTGGCGAGCCGTTGCCTGCGTCGATCTGAAACCTGCCGGGCCGCCGTGTGCGGTATAATGTTTCGGGCACTGTCGATTCGTTTCCGAATGCGAGAAAAATGAGCCAGTCCGACGATAACGACGATCTCGAAGCCCAGATCAAGGAAGCGCTGGCGCGCCGCCGACCGGCACCACCGCCGCCTGCGCCTCCGCGCATCGTGCTGAATCCGGGGCCGGTGACTGGCCAGCCGACTCCGCCGCAGCCGCCCTCGGGGACGCCAGCCCCGCGTTCCGGCGGTATGGTGGCGGATCCGGAGACGCGGCTCAGCCAGCCCGTACGTCAGGTGGCCCCGTCGCCGCGCGCGGCGGCTGCCGCCCCGATGGCGCCGACGGCGCGGCCCGTCGACGACGATGCCGAGCCCGCGATTCCGCCGCCGCCCGGCCAGCAGCTCGGTCGCATCGAGCTGGAGAAAAAACTCGCGAGCGCGCCAGCGAAGCCGCCCGTCCATCCATTTTTTGCGGGCCGCCGTCATCTCTGGCCGCTGTTGGTTCTGCCGATCGTGTCGATCGGAGCCGTCTTACTGCTTTTCTGGTTCATGAATTACGAGCTCGGCGGCCAGGGGGTGGGCGATCTGGCGCCGCTGGTCGAGGCCGATCCGACTCCCATCAAGGTCCAGCCGGTCGAAGAAGGCGGCATGGAGATTCCCGATCAGGATCGGGAGATCTTCAACACGCTCGATGAATCATCGGAATCGCAGGAGGCCCTTGAACAGCTCGTTCCGCCGCCCGAGGAGCCCGTCGTTCCCGAAGCACCGGAACCGGCAACCGCGGCCGCCGAGCCTGGCGCGATCACCGTCGACGAGAATGGCCTGCCGGTCGTGGCGGCGCCCGATCCGGCGGCACCCGCAGCGACGGCGGACGCGGCCACCGACGTGCCAACTGACGACGAGACGGCTGCGGTCGCAGCGGCACTGACCGCTGCGGCGGCAAGAGCTGCCGCCGAACCGGCAGCCGATGCGGCGGCAGAGCCGGCTGCGGACGTTGCGGCCGAACCTGAAGCGGTCGAGACGGCGTCATTGCCGGCAGGTTCCTACCGCGTGCAACTCGCGGCTGTACGCTCCGAAGCCGACGCGCGCACGACCTGGGCGCAGTTGCAGCAGAAACTGCCGGAGCTGCTCGGCGATCTGTCGCTGTTTATCGAGCGCATCGATCTTGGCGCGGACAAGGGCATCTTCTATCGGGTGCAGGCGGTACCGCTGGCCGATCATCAGACCGCGCAGAAACTCTGCGGCAATCTCGCCGCTCGCGGGCAGGATTGCCTTGTCGTACGCCCCTGATCCGACCACGCGATGACGCTTCCCATCATCTTCGGTTGCGCCGGCACGGTTTTTACTGCCGACGAGCGGGAGCTGTTTCGCCGCGCCGATCCGCTCGGTTTCATCTTGTTCGCGCGCAACTGCGCCGATCCGGGCCAGATCCGGGCGCTCGTCGATGATTTCCGTGCCACGGTCGGCCGCGCCGATGCGCCGGTACTGATCGATCAGGAAGGCGGCCGTGTGCAACGGCTTCAGCCGCCACATTGGCGCGCGGCACCGCCGCCGGCACGGTTCGGTATGATCGCGACGCAGGATCGCGCACTCGGGCGGGAAGGAGCGGCGCTCAATGCAAGACTGATCGCAGCCGAGCTTGCCGATCTCGGTATCGACGTCGATTGCGTGCCGTGTGTCGATCTGCGGTTGCCGGGCGCGCATCACGTCATCGGCGATCGCGCGTTGGGCGAGGATCCCGAGCTTGTCGCCGAGATGGGCCGCGCCGTCGCCGAAGCTTTTCTTGCGGGTGGTGTTCTTCCAGTGGTGAAACATATTCCCGGTCACGGCCGCGCGCTTGCCGACAGCCATCATGAGCTGCCGGTCGTGACGGCGTCGGCCGCCGAACTGGAGCGCACCGATTTCGTGCCCTTCCGCGCGCTCGCCGACATGCCCTGGGCAATGACAGCCCATGTCGTCTACACTGCTTACGACGATACGAAACCGGCGACGCTGTCGCGGCGTGTTATCGATCGCGTGATCCGCGGCCATATCGGATTCGACGGCGTGCTGTTGTCCGACGATCTCAACATGAAGGCGCTCGACGGCGATCTTGGCGAACTCGCGGCCGCATCGCTCGCGGTGGGTTGCGATCTGGCCATGCACTGCAACGGCGATCTCGGCGAAATGACGCGGATCGTTGCCGCCATCAAGCCGATCGGCCCGAAAACCCAGGCGCGCCTCGACGCAGGCCGCGCCCGGTTGGGCGGGCTGCCGATCGATCGCCAGGTCGCGGCGACCCGGCTCACCGAAATCCTGGCAGCCTGACCGATGGACGGTGATTTTCTGACCATGGCCGGGACCATCGCGGCCTGGGGACTCGCGCTCATCATTGCCGTGCCGATGCACGAGGCGGCGCACGGCTTCGTCGCCTGGCGCCTCGGCGACGACACGGCCTATCGTCTTGGCCGGGTCACGGCGAACCCGCTGCGGCATGTCGATCCGTTCGGCACCCTGATCCTGCCCGGGCTGATGCTTCTGGCCACCGGCATGCGTTTCACCTTCGGCTATGCCAAGCCGGTGCCGATCAATTTCGCCCGGCTGAACCGGCCGCGCCGCGACATGGTGCTGGTCGCCGCTGCCGGACCCGGGATCAATCTGATCATTGCTCTGGTTGCGGCACTGGCCCTTCATCTGGTGGTTCTGTTGCCCCGCGAGGTCGGTGATTGGGTGTTCGATTTTCTAAGAATATCGATTTATCTCAATGTATTGTTGGCAATATTTAATCTAATTCCTATACCGCCGCTCGATGGCGGGCGGATCGCCGTGGGGCTGCTCCCAGCATCGCTCGCTTATCCTCTGGCGCGCCTCGAACGCTACGGTATCTTTGTGGTGATCGGCGGTCTGTTCCTGCTGCCGCTGCTTTTGAGCCAGGTCGGCATCCGATTCAACCCGGCGTACTGGCTGATCGAACGGCCGGTCACCAAGGTGATCGAACTGGTCCTCACGATTGCCGGTATGCGATAGGTCGTTCATGGCCGAAGACGAAACTCGATTCGAGGAAGACCGCGCGCCCGCCTTTGCGCCGAGCGACGAGGATTTCGTCCTCGAGCTGGATGGCTATGAGGGCCCGATCGACGTGCTGCTGACGCTGGCACGCGATCAGAAGGTCGACCTCAAACAGATATCGATCCTCGAGCTGGCTGATCAGTATCTCGCCTTTGTCGCGCGGGCGCGCCAGCTTCGCCTCGAACTTGCCGCCGACTATCTCGTGATGGCCGCCTGGCTCGCCTATCTGAAATCGCGCCTGCTGCTGCCCGAACCGGCCGAGGGCGAACAGCCGAGCGGCGCCGAACTGGCGGCCGCCCTTGCGTTCCAGCTCCAGCGCCTGCAGGCGATGCAGGATATCGGTCGCAAACTGATGGAGCGCGCGCAACTCGGCCGCGATTTCTTCGGCCGCGGCGATCCCGAGCGGCTGACGGTCGTGCAGATCCCGACCTACTCGGCATCGCTGTACGATCTGCTGCGCGCGTATGCGCGCCAGCAGCCGCCGGCCGAGGGCGGTGTCTTTCGCATCGCGCCCAGCGATCTCTACTCGATGGACGACGCGCTGCGCCGGCTCGGCGACATGATCGGCCACACGATCGAATGGGCGACCCTGACGAATTTCCTGCCGCCCGATATCGGATACGGCGTGCGGCGCCGGTCCGCGCTCGCCTCGACGTTCGCCGCGGCGCTGGAACTTGTGCGCGCGGGCCATGCCCAGTTAAGACAGGAGCGTACCTTCGGCCCCATTTACGTGCGTCGCACCACTCCGGCCCGCGACGCCAGCGGAACCCCAGACCAATGACTGATTCCCGTTTTGAAACGTTGCGCCTGATCGAGGCCGTGCTGTTCGCCTCTACCGAACCGGTCAGCGAGAACACGCTGAAGCAATGGGTGTCGGACGATCTAAAGCTGCGCGAACTCCTTGAGGAGTTGCAGGGGCTCTACGCGAACCGCGGCGTGCATCTCGTGCACCATGACAGTCGCTGGGCGTTTCGCACCGCGCCTGACCTCGCACCGCAGATGAAGATGGAGCGCAAGGTGACGCGCCGGCTTTCGCGCGCGGGCATCGAAACGCTGGCGATCATCTCCTATCACCAGCCGGTCACGCGGGCCGAGATCGAAGAGATTCGGGGCGTCGGTCTGTCGCGCGGCACGCTCGAAGCGTTGCTTGAGGCGGGTTGGATCAAGCCGAAGGGGCATCGCGAAACGCCGGGCCGCCCCGCGACCTGGGGCACGACCGATGCGTTCCTCGAACATTTCGGTCTCGAAGGTCTCGATGCGCTGCCGGGCGTCGAGGAGCTGCGGGCGGCCGGTCTGCTCGACAAGCGTCCGGCGATCGCCGCACTCGGTCTCACCGGCGGTCTTTTGCCGGGCGAGAATGCCGAGGACGAGGAGGAGGAGGGCGGGAACGGCGACGACGGTCCGCTGGATTCCGATCCCGAGGCACCGGACGACGACGATGAAGATGATGACGATGACGATGGCGCGTAGCGGGTCGATCCGTCTCAAGCACCTTCTCTTGACTGCGATATAGCGTCGCTGCCGAAGAGGGCAGCGTGTTGATAATGCTGCCTATTCCGCGCCCGGCGTCCAGGCTTTCGTGCGATTGCGAATAACTTGCATGTACGATCAAGGTGGGCTGTAATAAGGCAACGCAGCAACGTACGCTAAAGGCAAGCACGGACACATGTTTTCCGATACGGCGACATGGGGCGGACCGCCGCCCGGGCATGCGCTGCGCCGGTACTGGCGACGGCCGCGCGCGCTGACATTCGCCGTTGCGTCGACAGTGTTGCTGCTGTCGCTGCCGCTGCTGGTGATCGCGGCCTATGTCTTTGTTCCGGCCTACGACGTGTGGCGTCATCTCGCCGGCACGGTTCTGCCTGACTACATCCGCGGATCGCTGCTGCTTGCGGTGTCGGTGGGCATCGGCACGATGGTGGTCGGTACGGGCACCGCATGGCTGGTGACACTCTGCCGATTCCCGGGTCGCGCGATCCTGTCCTTCGCGCTGCTGCTGCCGCTCGCCTTTCCGGCTTACGTGATCGCGTACGGTTACACCGGCATCCTCGACTATGCCGGGCCGGTGCAGTCACTGCTGCGCAGCGTCACCGGCTGGGGTCTGGGCGAGTACTGGTTTCCGCGTGTCCGATCGCTGCCGGGTGCCGCGGTGATGATGACGTTGGTGCTCTATCCCTATGTCTATCTGCTGGCGCGCGCGGCGTTCATCGAGCAATCGGCCTGCGTGATCGAAGTCAGCCGCACGCTCGGCTGTTCACCCTGGCAGGCTTTCTTCCGGATTGCGCTACCATTGGCGCGTCCTGCGATCGCCGGCGGTACGGCGCTGGCCGTGATGGAGACGCTCAACGATTTCGGCACGGTCCAGCATTTCGGCGTGACGACGCTCACAACCGGCATCTTCCGACTCTGGCTCGGCATGGGCGAGGCGGCCGCCGCCGCGCAGCTCGCCGCGCTGCTCCTGGTTGCCGTCTTTGTCGTACTGATGTTCGAACGCTGGTCCCGCGGGGCGCGAAGATTTTCGCACAGCACCAGCCGCTATCGGTCGCTGCCACGTTTTCAATTGCGCGGCACGCGCGCGGCGCTGGCGCTGCTCGCCTGCTTCCTGCCGGTGTTGTTCGGCTTTCTGTTGCCGGCGGCCACATTGGCCCGTTGGACCATCGTCACCAGCGAATACTGGATGCGCCCGGAGTTCCTGCGCCTTGCCGCCAACAGCTTCATCCTTTCGGCCGTCGCTGCGGGACTGGCGGTGCTGATCGGCCTCTTTCTCTGCTATGCGCAGCGGCTCGATCGCGGCGTTGGCGTGTCGTTCATGGTCCGGTTCGCGACCCTGGGTTACGCGATCCCGGGCGCCGTCGTGGCGGTCGGTGTTATGATCCCGTTTGCCGGGCTCGACAACTGGGTCGACGGTCTCGCGCGCGCTCATCTCGGTGTTTCAACCGGGCTGATCCTGAGTGGCGGCATCGCTGCCGTGACGTTCGCCTATCTGGTCCGTTTCATGCCCATGGCGCTGCACGGGATTGAGGCGGGGCTCGGCAAGATCACGCCGAACATGGACGATGCGGCGAGGCTGCTGGGGCGCCGGCCGGTCGCGACGATGCGCGAGGTGCATTTGCCGATCATGCGCGGCAGTGTGCTGACTGCCGCACTGCTGGTGTTCGTCGAGGTGATGAAGGAGTTGCCGGCGACACTGATCCTGCGGCCGTTCAATTTCGACACCCTGGCGGTCCGTGCCTACGAACTCGCGACCGATGAGCAGCTGGTCCAGGCATCGAGCGCTGCGCTGGCGATCGTGCTCGTCGGCGTGCTGCCGGTCATCGTGCTGGCGCGGGCGATCTCACGCTCGCGCCCCGGCGCCGGGGCGGTATAGCGATGGCCGACGCACTGCGCCTCGAAGGTATCACGCACAGTTACGACGGCCGCGTTGTCGTCGACCGGCTCGACCTGGTCGTGCCGGCGGGCGAGACGGTGTGCCTCGTCGGCCCATCGGGTTGCGGCAAGACGACGACGCTGCGTCTGGCGGCCGGACTGGAGCCGCTGCAGCAGGGGCGGGTGGTGATTGCCGGGCAGGTGGTGGCAGATGGCCGCATGGATCGCGCGCCGGAGCGACGGGGTGTCGGCATGATGTTCCAGGACTACGCTTTGTTCCCGCATCTGACCGTCGCCGAGAATGTCGCCTTCGGCCTGGCCGGTCGACCGGCGGAAGAGCGTGCCTCACGCGCCCGCGAGATGTTGGAACAGGTGGCGCTTGCCGACTATGCCGGGGCCTATCCGCACACGCTTTCGGGTGGCCAGCAGCAGCGCATCGCGCTCGCGCGCGCACTGGCGCCGGCACCGCGACTGCTGCTGCTCGACGAGCCGTTCTCGGGCCTCGATACACGACTGCGTGAAGATCTGCGCGCCGATACGCTATCGCTCCTGCGGCGCAACGGCACCGCGACTCTCATGGTCACTCATGACTCAGAAGAGGCGATGTTCCTCGCCGACCGGCTCGCGGTCATGCGCGCCGGCCGGATCGAGCAGCAGGGCACGCCGCGCGAGATCTACGACCAGCCGGCCAGCCCATTCGTTGCGGCCTTCTTCAGCCGGGTTAATCGCCTCGACGGTCTGGTCGTCGGCGGCCGGGTTTCGACGCCGGTTCTGGATCTGCCCGCGGGCGATTTGGAAGAGGGCCGCCGCGTCGAAGTCGTGGTGCGGCCCGAGGCGGTGCGGCTTGCTCCGGCCGGCAGTCCGGGAACGGATGCGACCGTTACCGACGTCCGCACACTGGGTCGCGCAAGCCTGGTGCGGCTCTGTATGCCCGGTAGCGGCGGGCGGGAATGGCATCTCGAGGCCCGCCTGATGGGCCGCGATGTGCCCGAAATCGGCAGCCACGTCGCGGTCTCGGTCGCGGCGGGCCAAGCATTTGTATTTCCCGATAAATCTCGGTGAATCGGGCCTCGGTTCGGGATTGATTGCCTGCCCCGGACGATTTTGCGATAGTCCGCGGCGACGACGGCTTGAGACCGTCACTTAAGGGAGAATCTTAGATATGGGCAGCTTCAGCATTTGGCACTGGCTCATCGTGCTGGCGGTCGTGCTGATCCTCTTCGGCGGCGGCGGCAAGATTTCGAAGGTGATGAAAGATTTCGGTCAGGGCGTGACCGCCTTCAAGCGCGGCCTCAAGGAAGATCAGAAAGAGAAAGCCGAGGGCGAAGACGGCGACAAGGTGATCGATCACAAGGACACCACGACGGTCGCCAGCGCCGTGCACAAGGACAAGGCGGCAAGCTAGTCTTGTCGGCCGGGGATTTCCCCGGGAGCCCTCATCATGTTCGATATCGGTTGGGCCGAATTGGCGGTCATCGGCGTGGTTGCGCTGATTGTCGTGGGCCCGAAGGATCTGCCAGTCGTATTGCGGACGGGCGCGCATTGGCTTCGGCAGGCGCGGAAGCTTTCGCGTGAGTTCCAGTCCGGCGTGGACTCGATTGTGCGCGAAGCCGATCTCGACGATGCCAAGAAGATCGTGACGTCGGCGCGGCAGGGCACGCTCAAGCGGCAGATTGAAACCGCAATCGATCCGACCGGCGAGATGAAACGCTCGCTCGATCCGAAAGCCGCGATGTCCGACACCGACGCCGAGGCAAAGCGGAAAGCCGCCGCGAAGACGGCAACTCCGAACCCCGCGACGCCGGCGATCGCGGCACCTACCGGCACCGATACGGCTGCCACGCCGGCCAGCACCGTCGATGCGGCGCCGTCGGCAACGGTAGCGCCCGAGTCACCGGCGGCTGGAACGCCCGTCGTATCGCCCGCCGACAAGGCGGCACCAGCCGCAGCGCCCGTCGAGCCGGCTCGCAATACCGGCAGCTGACGCATGGTGAGCGATACCGAACGCAAGCATGTCGAAGGGCAGAAAATGCCGCTACTCGATCATCTGGTCGAGCTGCGGCGGCGGTTGCTCTGGGCAGTCGTCGCGCTCTTCATCGCGTTCGGAGTTTGCTTTTACTTTGCGCAGGACATTTTCAATTTTCTCGCCGAGCCATTGGCCAAGCTGCTGCGCGAACAGAATCCCGATGCGCGCCTGATCATGACCGGCCTTGCCGAAGGTTTCTTCACCAACGTGAAGCTCGGTTTCTTCGGCGCGCTGATGCTCTCGTTCCCGATTTTCGCCTCGCAGATCTACAAGTTCGTGGCGCCGGGATTGTATCGGCACGAGAAGCACGCCTTCCTGCCGTTCCTGATTGCAGCGCCGATCATGTTCACGCTCGGTGCCGCCATTCTCTATTACGTGCTGATGCCGCTCGCGTGGGATTTCTTCCTCGGTTTCCAGCAGCCCGGCGGCGAAGACGGTTCGCTTCCGATCGAACTCGAAGCGCGCATCGGCGAATATGTCTCGCTGAGCATGAAGTTGATCTTCGCCTTCGGGCTCTGCTTCCAGCTTCCGGTGTTGCTGACTTTGCTGGCGCGCGTCGGCATCGTGTCGTCGAAGGGCCTAGCGGCAAAACGGAAATATGCCATCGTCGGCGTCCTGATCGTGGCGGCCATCATTACGCCGCCCGACCCGATCAGCCAGCTCAGCCTCGCGATTCCGGTGATCATGCTTTACGAGGTCTCGATCTGGATGGCGCGGCTGTTCGAGCGCAAGCGCGAAGCCAGAGAGGCCGAACTCGAGGCCGAACTTGAGGCCGATCTCGCCAGCGATGCGCCGGTGGATGACGAGCCGGCGGCCGAAACCACGCCCACGGTCATCGAACCCGGAACCGACAAGCCGGCCGGCTGAGAACCGCGGCTGCCGGGCTCACCGGAGGGGCCCGCCGGTGGACGGGACGGGCTTCCGCGCCCTATAACGGCGCCCGCAACGAGGCGCCGAATTGCATGATCGATATCCGATTCATTCGAGATACACCGGACGCGTTCGACTGGGCGCTGGGCCGCCGCGGCCTGCCGCCGTTGGCCGCGCAGCTGCTCGCGATGGATGCGGAATGGCGGAGTGCGCAAACCCGTTTCCAGGAACTGCAGCAGCAGCGCAATGAGGCCTCGAAGGCGATTGGCGAAGCGAAGAAGAAGGGTGGGAATGCCGACGCGCTGATGGCGCAGGTGGCAGCGCTCAAGGCGCAACTGGACGAGATCGCGGCCCAGGAGCAGAAGACGTCGGCCGCGCTCGAAGCGGCGCTGGCGGCAATTCCGAATCTGCCCGGGCCGGATGTGCCCGAGGGGCCAGATGAAAAGGCGAATGTCGAGCTGCGCAAAGTTGGTACGCCGCGGCAGTTCAATTTTGAACCCAGGCAGCATTTCGACCTCGGCGAGAAACTAGGGCTGATGGATTTCGAAGCTGCGGCGCGGATGTCCGGCGCCCGCTTCGTCGTACTCAAGGGCGCGCTGGCGCGGCTCGAACGGGCGCTCGGCGCTTTCATGCTGGACATGCATACCGGAGAATTCGGTTATACCGAGACCCGGCCGCCTCTCCTGGTGCGCGAAGAGGTGCCCTACGGTACCGGCCAGCTCCCGAAATTTGCCGACGATCTGTTCCGCACGACGACCGGCCTCTGGCTCATTCCGACCGCCGAAGTGTCGCTGACCAATCTGGTGCGCGAGCAGATTCTCGATAACGCCGTGCTCCCGCTGCGGTTCACGGCGGAGACGCCGTGTTTCCGATCGGAAGCGGGCGCCGCGGGAAAAGATACCCGCGGCATGGTGCGCCAGCATCAGTTCACAAAGGTCGAACTGGTGAGCATCACGCGGCCGGAGGAATCTGAGGCGGAACATGAGCGCATGACCGGCATCGCGGAAGAAGTGCTGAAGCGGCTCGGGCTGCCTTACCGTGTGGTGCTGCTGTGTACCGGCGACATGGGTTTCTCCGCGCAAAAGACCTACGATATCGAGGTCTGGCTGCCCGGCCAGAAGGCCTACCGCGAAATCTCAAGCTGCTCCAACTGCGGCGACTTCCAGGCGCGGCGCATGAAGGCGCGCTTTCGCGAGACCAGCGAGAAGGGGACACGCTTCGTGCACACGCTCAACGGATCGGGTCTCGCGGTCGGCCGCACACTGATCGCGATTCTCGAGAACTACCAGCAGGCGGACGGGTCGATCGAGATTCCGCCGATACTGCGCCCATACATGAACGGCCTCGATACGATTCACGCCCATGCTTGAGGGCCCGCTCGACCTCGCCCGATCGCGCATTCTGGTAACCAACGACGACGGCATTCATGCGCCCGGCCTAAAGGTGCTGGAGCGGGTCGCGCGCGCTCTCAGCAACGATGTTTGGGTCGTAGCACCGGAGATCGAGCAGAGCGGGGCGGGCCATTCATTGACATTGCGCCGGCCGCTGACCACGCGGCAGCTTTCGAAGCGGCGCTTCGCCGTCGACGGCACGCCGACCGATTGCGTGCTAGTGGCGGTCAGTCACCTGATGCCCAGGCGCGGGCCCGATCTTGTTCTCTCCGGCGTCAATCGCGGCGCCAATCTCGGCGAGGACGTAACCTATTCCGGCACGGTGTCGGCGGCGCTCGAGGCGACGCTGATCGGTCTGCCGGCGATCGCGCTCTCGCAGGTGCGCGACGGAACGCATCCGGTCAAATGGCAGACGGCCGAGCATCATGCCGCCGACGTAATTCGTCGCCTCACGCGCTTTGGCTGGTCGAAGGGCGTGCTGATGAACGTCAATTTTCCGAACGTGCCGGCGAACGCGGTGACCGGCGTGCAACTCGCGACGCAGGGCCGCCGCGTCGCCAGTATCGAGATCGTTCCGGTCACTGATCCGGGCGGCCGGCCTTATTTGTGGATCGGTGATTTCACCAGCGACGAAGCGCTTGAGAAGGGCACCGATCTTGCAGCGGTCGAGGCCGGCGCGATCGCCGTGACGCCGCTGCATATCGACCTGACGCATCAGGGCATGATGCGGAAGATGAAACAGGATTTCGCGTGAGTCTCGCCGCCCGCAAAATTCGTCTCATCATGAAGTTGCGCCGCTCGGGCATTACCAATACCGCCGTGCTGGCCGCTATCGAGCGGGTGCCCCGCGAGGTTTTCGTGCCGCGGCCGTTTCTGGACCAGGCCTATGAAGATCGAGCACTTCCGATCGGGCACGGTCAGACACTTTCGCAGCCGCAAGTGGTCGCGATCATGACCCAGGCGCTCGATCTCAAGCCGACGCATCGCGTGCTCGAAATCGGCACCGGCTCGGGCTATCAGGCGGCGGTCCTGTCGCTGCTGGCGCAGGACGTCTACACGATCGAACGCTATGCGGCGTTGCTCGAGGAGGCGCTGGCGCGGATCGCCGAACTGGGCCTGCGCAACATCCACGCACGCGTCGGCGACGGAAATGAGGGCTGGCCGGCGGCGGCACCCTTCGATCGGATCATGCTGACCGCGGCTGCTACCGCCATTCCCCAGGCGTTGATCGACCAGCTCGGGCCTGATGGCGTCATGGTCGTGCCGGTCGGGCCGGAGCGCGGCGATCAGGAGCTGGTGCGATTGACCCGGACGGCGGACGGTATCCGCGAGGAAAGGCTGGCGCCGGTCCGGTTCGTGCCGCTGCTCTCGGGCACTGTGACGGCGGCCGAGGCAACCGCGCCCGATTTCGTCGCTGGACCAGACGATTCCGGTCTGGCATGAGCAGTTTCCCATGACGGGGATTTCTGCCGACTCGGGATCCGGATTGCTGCGCCACTGCCGATTTTTGGCGATGGCGGGCGCCGTCCTGCTGCTGGTTGGCTGCAACCAGTCCGGCCGACCGCCCGAACTCGTTGTAGCCCCGGCACCCACGACCACCACAACCGCTGCGACCACGGCGGCGGGCAATTACACGGTGGTGCCGGGCGACACGGTGCATGGCGTCGCGAGCCGCTTCAAGGTTCCGATCCGCAGCCTGATCGACAGCAATGCGCTGCAGCCGCCCTTCACCCTGACGCCGGGCCAGCAGCTCCGGATTCCCGATCAGCGTGTTCATGTCGTTGCGCCGGGCGAAACGCTTCAGGACATTTCGCGGCAATATGGCGTCGATTCCAGCACGCTCGCGAAGATGAACCGGATCGTGGCGCCCTATATGGTCGCGGTCGGCCAGTCGCTTGTCCTGCCGGCGCCGGTCGAACCGATGGCGATCGCGGCGGCGCCGGTTGTGCCCGCCAGCGATCCGGGAGCCGTGGAAAGCGCTGCAGTCGAGGCGGCCGAACCGACTGTGCCCGCCGAAACCGTCTCTGTACCGACGCCGTCAACCTCGACGGGCGGGCTGGGCGCACCGCCGGTCGTGACATCGGGGTCGTCCAGTAGCGACAATGCGCCGCTGCCGAAGCCGGACGATTCCGAAACGGTCGCGGATACCGATGCCGACCTCACGACGGATTCGACCGCGACCGATCCCGCGGCCACCGATCCGATGGCCACCGATCCGGCTGCGGAACCCACAACGGACCCCGCGCCGAGTGCGGCGCCCGCGCCAGACCCGGTCGAAACTGCGGAGCCGACGCAGACCGCCGCCGTCGATCCGATGCTGATCGAGCCGGCTGCGCGCGCGAACACCACGTTTCTCTGGCCGGTCAACGGCAAAGTGATCTCGGAGTTCGGCGGCGCCGAAGACGGATTGCACAATGACGGCATCAACATTGCGGCCCCGCGCGGCACACCGGTCAGGGCGGCCGAGAACGGCGTCGTCGTTTACGCGGGCAACGAGTTGCGCGGGTTCGGCAATCTGCTGCTGGTACGCCATGCGGACGGATTCGTCTCGGCCTATGCGCACAATGAATCGTTACTGGTCGAGCGCGGCGCGACGGTCGAGCGCGGCCAGACGATCGCGCGCGTCGGCAGCAGCGGCAGCGTCACCAGCCCGCAGCTTCATTTCGAATTGCGCCGCGGCACCGAAGCGGTCGATCCGCGCGAGTATCTGAGCGATATCGGGGCTTAAATTCCTTCGCCTCATCCCGAAGGGGCGCCGTGAGGCGGCGCCGTCACGAAGGAGGTGTATGGGCATCCTGTGCCCCTCGTGACGCTCGCTATCCGGTTATTTGTCGAGTTGAGACGCCCGCTCCTCGGGGTGAGGAAAGATCGGGTAGTGGGGCCGGTCTGTCGGTTCTAATCGAGCCGCTTCCCCATCCGTCCGGCGAGGTCCTGCACATACTGCCAGGCGACGCGGCCGGAGCGGCCGCCGCGCGTCACGGACCATTCAATTGCTTCGGCGCGCAACCGCTCGACCGGAACATCGAGCCCGAAATGCTTCGCATAACCTTCGATGATCGCGAAGAAGGTCGGCTGGTCGCAGTTATGAAACCCGAGCCACAACCCGAACCGATCGGACAGCGAGACTTTCTCTTCCACAGCTTCGGACGGATTGATCGCCGTCGAGCGCTCGTTTTCGATCATGTCGCGCGGCATCAGATGCCGTCGGTTCGAGGTGGCGTAGAACAGAACATTGTCGGGTCGGCCCTCGATTCCGCCCTCGAGCACGGCCTTCAGCGACTTGTAGCTGGCATCCGCCCCGTCGAACGAGAGATCGTCGCAGAACAGGAGAAAGCGCCGGTCGTGGTTGCGGAGCAACGGCAGCAATGCCGGCAAAGAATGGATGTCCTCGCGGTGGATTTCGACGAGCGCGAGACGACCGCCAGTTTCCTCGCAGACTGCCGCGTGCACCGCCTTGACCAGAGAACTCTTGCCGGTGCCGCGCGCACCCCAGAGCAACGCGTTGTTGGCCGGATAGCCTTCCGCGAATTGACGGGTGTTGCGCAGCAGGATGTCGCGCGCATGGTCGATGCCGCGCAGCAGAGCGAGATCGACGCGGTTGACCCGCGGCACCGCTTCGAGGCGGCTTTCGCGCGCATGCCAGACATAGGCCTCGGCCTTGCCGAGATCGTCGCCCCGCGGCGGCGGGGGCGCCAATCGCTCCAGCGCATCGGCAATACGCAAAAGGAGCGGCGTGAGATCGTCGTCGGCCATACGCGATTGCCTGCCCGGTTCCTGAAGCGCGGCGAGCCTAGCAGGGGAGTGGCAGGATGTCACAAACGAATAGACGTTTTTGTATCAGCCACTTAGCGGCGATTCTTTGAAAGTCGGTTGGGCCCGGCGCCGTTGCAATTCCGGGCGCGACCGCTATAGTCCGGCGCCTAATTGCCGTTCACCGGAGGGATTTTTCGATGTGGATTTCGACCGCTTATGCCCAGGACGCCGCAGCCGGCGCCGGTGGCTTCGATCTCGTCGGCCTGTTGCCGCTCGTACTCATCTTTGTCGTCTTCTATTTTCTCCTCATCCGTCCGCAGCAGAAGAAGATGAAGGCGCATCGCGCCATGGTTTCGGCGCTGAAGCGCGGCGACCGGGTCGTCACGGGTGGCGGTCTCATCGGCGAAGTGACGAAGGTCGTAAGCGACACCGAAGTGCAGGTCGAAATCGCGGAGGGTGTGCGGGTGCGGGTTCAGCGCTCGGCCATCAGCGATCTGGTCACGCGGGCGCCGGCCAATGACGAGGCCGAACCGACCAAGGGAAGCTGATCGGATCGTCGTGCCGGCTTTACCCGGCACGTTCGAACCTGTCGCCGCATCATTGCTGAATCCGCCTAACGGACTGTCACCATGCTGAATTTTCCGCGCTGGAAGGTGATCACCGTTGTGGCGCTGTGCGTCTTCGGCATTCTTCTGGCCGTGCCGAACGTCATCAGTAGGGAAAACGTTACCTGGCTGCCGGACTGGTTCCCGCAGCGCCACCTGACGCTCGGACTGGATCTGCAGGGCGGGTCGCATCTGCTGATGGAAGTCGACGTCGATTCTGTTTTCGATGCTCGGCTTGAAGCGCTGGTTGACGGTGTGCGCACCGAGTTCCGGGCGGCCGAGATCGGCTATATCGAGCTTGGCGTCGCCGGCGATGCGGTCCAGGTAAAATTGCGCGATCCGGCCGACGCTGAAAGGGCGCGCCCGATTCTGACCGAGTTGGGGCTCGGCATGACGCTGGATATCGCCGACGATGGCACCGCGCGCATGGCGTTCACCGACGCCGAGATCGCTCGGCTCAAGCGCGACGCGATTCAGCGCTCCATCGAGATCGTGCGCCGCCGCATCGACGAAACCGGGACGCGCGAGCCAACGATCCAGCGGCAGGGCGACGAACGCATCCTGATCCAGCTTCCGGGCGTTAAGGATCCCGAGCGGATCAAGGATCTCATCGGCCAGACCGCGAAAATGGATTTCCGTTTCATCGACATGTCGCTCTCGCCCGAGCAGGCAGAGGCCGGCGGGCTGCCGCCCACGGCGGAGCTGTTGCCGTCGCTCCAGACCAATGAGAGCGGCGAGCCGGAACGCTGGTATGTCGTCAACAAGCGAATCATCGTATCCGGCGAGAACCTGACCGATGCGCAGGCGACGTTCCAGCAGAACCAGCCGGTCGTTTCGTTCCGTTTCGATTCTGTCGGCGGTAAGCGTTTCGCCGATGCGACCAGTCAAAATATCGGCAAGCTGTTTGCGATCGTACTCGACGGCAAGGTCATCAGCGCACCCGTGATTCAGTCGGCCATTCTCGGCGGCAGCGGCATCATCGAGGGCGGCAACATGACCGTCGAGAGCGCCAACGATCTGGCGCTGCTGTTGCGCGCCGGTGCTTTGCCGGCGCCGCTTACGGTTCTGGAGGAGCGGACGGTCGGCGCCGATCTGGGCGCCGATTCGATTGCCGCCGGCACCGAGGCCTGTCTGATCGGGCTGGCATTGGTCATCGTCATGATGGTGGTTCTCTACGGGTTTTTCGGCATCATCGCCAACGTTGCGCTGATCCTGAACGGAATTCTGCTGCTCGGACTGCTCTCGGCGCTCGAGGCGACACTGACATTGCCGGGCATTGCCGGCATTGCCCTCACGCTGGGCATGGCGGTCGATGCGAACGTGTTGATTTTCGAGCGCATCCGCGAAGAGATGCGCAACGGTCGCGGGCCCCTCAGCGCCGTCGATTCGGGATACCGCGAGGCCATGAGCACGATTATCGACGCCAATCTGACGACGCTGATCTCGACGCTGATCCTTTTCATGTTCGGCTCCGGCCCGGTCAAGGGCTTCGCCGTGACGCTGTCGTTGGGAATTATTACATCGGTCTTTACGGCCGTCGTGGTTTCGCGAATGATCGTCGGTTTGTGGCTGCGACGCACCCGCCCGCAGACGTTGCCGCTTTAGAGGAGATGAGCTGAATGTTCCGCCCGCTGCGCATCTTCCCGGAAGAGCCCAAATTCGACTTCATGAAATATCACCGCATTTTTGCGGGGATTTCCATTGTGATGATCGTGGCGTCGATTCTGCTGATCGGCTTCAAGGGTCTCAATTTCGGCATCGATTTCAGCGGCGGTATCCTGATGGAAGTGCGCGCGCCGCAGGCGGCGGATATCGCCCAGATGCGCGACGATATCGCGGATCTGGGGCTCGGCGAAATTCAGCTTCAGGAGTTTGGCGAACCGCAGGACGTTCTGATCCGGATGCAACGCCAGGAAGGTTCCGAGGCGGAGCAGGCAGCCGCGGTTGCAGCCGTCAAGGAAGCGCTCGGCGACGAATACGAGTATCGACGTACGGAGTTTGTTGGCCCGAAAGTTGGCGATGAGCTGATCGTCGATGCCATCTGGGCGATGGTGCTCGCGATCGGCGGCATCATGCTTTACATCTGGTTCCGTTATGAATGGCAGTTCGCGATCAATGCAATTGTCGCCCTGATCCACGACTGCCTGACGACCGTGGGACTCTTCGCACTGCTCGGTCTCGATTTCAATTTGACCACTGTGGCGGCCGTACTGACGATCGCCGGCTATTCGGTCAACGACACCGTCGTCATCTACGATCGCATCCGAACCGAGATGCGGCGTTATAAAAAGATGTCGATGCCGGACCTGCTCAATCTGTCGCTCAACCGAACTTTGTCGCGCACGGTGAACACCAGCGGCCTGACATTGCTGTCCGTGATCGCGCTGTTGATCTTTGGCGGCGACGTGTTGCGTAACTTTTCGATCGCTCTCACCTGGGGCATGGTGATCGGTGTCTATTCGACGATCTACGTGGCAACGCCCCTGCTGCTCTACATGAACCTACGCGGGGTTGCGGCACGCATGGCCCGCGAAGCAGAAGCGGTGCCCGACACGCGCCCCTGATCGGCTCGACAGGGCGCCCGGGATCGGGCGTCAGAGGAGCATCCCGATGGACATCACGCCGCTCGTGCCTGAGGGACGGCAGATCATCGAGTCCTATGGATCGGGCCGGTTTCGCATCGCCGGACAAATTCACCTGGGATCGGTGCTGGTGTTTCCCGAGCGGACCGAAGCCTGGAGCGTGGTCGCACCGGAACATGTGACCGCCGATGCGCTGGCCGCGATTGTCGCTGCCGGCAAGGCCGGCGATGTCGAGCTGCTGCTGCTCGGCTGCGGCCCGCGTTTGACGCAGGTGACGCCGGCTCTGCGCGCCGCGTTGCGCGAAGTGGGGATTGGTATCGAGCCGATGGATACGGGTGCTGCCTGCCGCACCTTTAATGTGCTGATGGCTGAAGGGCGCCGGGTTGCGGCCGCACTGATCGCCGTCGAATCCGCCCGCGCGACGGGCGCATCGTGAAGGCGTTCAAGCGGCTGTGGCGTGGCGACGTCCCGCTCGCCGACGCGATCTGGAACTGGGCGATCTTTGGCGGGCTCGCCATCAACCTGGGAACCCTGGGATTATTCCTTTGGCTGCTCTCGGCTGACCGGCCGATTGTGGCATTTATTCTCGGTTACGCCTTCACGATTCCCTACAACATCGTTGTCACGGTCGGTGTCTGGCGATCGGCCGGGCGTTTTACCGGCGAACAGCGCTGGGCCGATCTGGCGCGTATCGCGACGCCGGTCTGGATGCTGATCCTCACGATTATCTGAGGCTCAAACGAAACGGGGCCCGTCTCCGGGCCCCGTTCCTCATTCCACAAGTCGACCGGAATTAACCGACGTTCTGATAGGCCACCATGCAGTAGAGCATCGGCAGCGAGAGCAGCGTATTGGTGCGCGAGGTCAGCATCGCCAAGCGTGCCGCCTTCTTCTTCGCATCGGGTTCGGCCGGGACGATGCCGAGCGCCTTCTTCTGGTTCGGCCAGATGATGAACCAGACATTGAACGCCATGATCAGCGCGAGCCACATACCAATGCCGATGGTCGGGAGCTGGAAGGTCAGCGCCTCGATCAGATAGCCATTCATATGAGCAGTGATCAGCCCGAACAGCACCGTCATTGCTGCGGCCCAACGGAAGAAGAACAAAGCGGCTGGCGCGATGACCTTGCTGATTGCCGGCTTCTGGTCGTCCGGTATCTTCGCCATGTTCGGGATCTGGACAAAATTGAAATAGTAGAGAAGTCCGATCCACAGAATGCCGAAGAAGACATGCACCAGACGGAATATGAATGCCCAGTAGGCATGAGTCGCGATATCGGCCGCGTGCAGGCCGACGACCGCAATCACAAGAAGCACCAGACCCGCGATCAGGGTCATGTGCAGGTTTTCGAGAATCTTCATCGTTTCGGTCCCCCGTTCAGAAATCGATAACTACTGGTATCCTAAACCCTAAGGCCGGATTTTTGAAGCGGCGCGGCCGCAAAACTACGCAACGCGGTAGCGAAAGGCGGCGGTTGGAGACGGGGGAGGAGACCGGATTGTCGAGCGACTCGGCGCTGGCCGACGATTTTTGCCTCGATGCGGTGCGTCGTGGCGATCGCGACCGCTATCTGACGGTGCTGTTCGCACCGGCCGGGCGGCGTCCCGGTCTGCTCGCCCTTTATGCCTTCAACCTCGAAATCGCGCGGGCGCGCGAGTCGGTGAGCGAACCGATGATCGGCCTCATCCGCCTGCAATGGTGGCGCGACTGCCTCGACCAGATTTTCGCCGGCGAACCCGTGCGTCGACATCCCGTTGCCGAGGCGCTTGCACGCGCGATCGCCCGACATCGTCTGCCGCGCGAACCATTCGAATGGCTGCTGCTCGGTCGCGAGCGCGATATGGAACCGGCGCCCCCATCCGATCGGGCCGCATTGATCGACTATGCCGAGGCGACCGCCGGGCCCTTGTTCGAACTGGGTGCACGTATCCTTGATTGCGACGCCGCAGAACACGAAGCCGCGCGCATTGCGATGCGCGAGATCGCGATCGGCTATGCGCTGACCGGATTGCTCCGCTCGATCCCGTTTCATGCCGGCGCCGGGCGGGTTTATCTGCCCGAGGATGCGATGCGGCACGCCGGTCTTGCCGTGCAGGATCTGATTGCCTCGGCGTCGGCCGAGAAACGACGCGCCCTGGTAGCGGAGATTGCCGCCATCGCGGCATCGCATCTCGACGAGGGCCGCCGCCTTGGTCGTTCGGCGCCTCGCCGCCTGCGCTCTCTTTTGCTGTCCGGCGCGATTGCGCGGGCTCATCTCCGACGCCTCGAGCGGGCCGGCTTCGATCCGTTGCATGCCTCGGTGCAACAATCGCCACCCTGGACCATATGGTCGCTGATGTTGCGCTCGTTGTTCGGCCGGGTGTGAGGCGAGCGACGTCCGTCTATTCGTCGTAGGCAGCCAGCGCCGTAAACGGCACATCGAGCCGCGAGCGTCCTTTCAGAAAGCTAAGCTCGATGATGCAGGCGGCGCCGACAACGTTGGCGCCCTGGCTGCGCAACAGTTTCACAGTTGCTGCGGTGGTGCCGCCGGTTGCGACCAGATCGTCGATCACCACGACGCGCTGACCCGGCTCCACGGCATCGGCCTGAATCTCGACGATGTCGGTTCCGTACTCAAGGTCATAGCGATGGCGCACGACCTTGCCCGGCAGCTTTCCGGCCTTGCGCACCATGATGAAGCCGCAGCCGAGATAGAGGGCGAGGGGTGCTGCGACAAGGAAGCCGCGGGATTCAATGCCGGCCAACAGATCGGGTTTGAGCGGGCCGATATGCTCGGCCAGCCGCTCGACGGTCGCCCGCCAGGCCTGCGGGTGCGCGAGCAGCGTCGAAATGTCGTAAAACGTGATTCCGGGCTTCGGGAAGTCCGGAATGCTGCGGATATGATCGCGTAAATCCATCCCGGGAAATGCCCCTCCTTCGCCGGCGGGCGAGACTAGCGGCGGTTCCCGCCGATGACAAACGGCGGTGGCGGGGATTGCCTTCGCGGCCCGGGCAGCGGAAAAGAAGGGCGGATGGCCCAAGACGACGCCTGGTACGAGAGCGAAACGCGTGACCGCCGCCGCTATGTCCGGTTGGGCGGGCGCTGGACTCTCGATGCAGTTCCGGCCCTCAAGCGGCGGTTCGATGCGAAGGAATCGTCGTCCGACCTGCCTGTAACCGTCGATCTGAGCGGTCTGACGGCGCTCGATAGTGCCGGCGCCTGGCTGATCGAACGGCAGCGGCGGCATTGGGCCGGCCGCCACGGTGCCGTGACGGTCGAGGGACTGGCTCCCGATTTCGCCCCGCTTTACGAGCGCGTCGCGGAGTCGACCGATCGGACACCGCCGCCTCTCGAGCCTCGCAACCTGCTGCTCGACTTTGTGCAGGGCACCGGGGCCGCCACGTTGGGCGTGGGCCGCGAGGGGCGGGCTCTCCTGAGCTTTCTCGGAGTGACGATCGTGACGATGGGCCGCGTCGCGGTCCGCCCGGGGCGGCTTCGATTCACTTCGATGGTCTACCATTTGCAACAGGTGGGCCTGAACGCGATGCCGATCGTCGGCCTCATCACGTTTCTTGTCGGCGTCGTGCTCGGTTATCAGGGCGTCGATCAGCTACGACAGTTCGGTGCCGAAATTTTCACGGTCAATCTGGTCGGCATTTCCGTGCTGCGCGAAATGGGGATCCTGCTGACCGCGATCATGGTCGCCGGCCGTTCCGGCAGCGCGTTCACGGCGCAGATCGGAACCATGCAGGTGAACGAAGAGGTCGACGCGATCCGTACCCTCGGCCTCGACCCGATCGAGGTTCTTGTGTTGCCCCGGATCTACGCGCTGCTGATTGCGCTGCCGCTGCTGACCTTCTTTGCCGACATCATGGGCCTACTGGGCGGGGGCGTGATGGCGATCCTGTTGATCGATCTGTCGCCAGCCCAGTTCGTTCATCAGCTCAAAGAGGCTGTGACCCTCTGGAGCTTCTGGGTCGGCATGATCAAGGCCCCGGTCTTCGGTTTTCTGATCGGCCTGGTCGGCTGCTATCAGGGGCTGATGGTCACCGGCAGCGCCGAGAGCGTGGGTCGCCGCACAACGCAGGCCGTGGTCGAGGGTATCTTTCTCGTCATCGTGTTCGACGCGGTGTTTTCCATCTTTTTCTCCTATGTGGGGGTCTAAGGATGGTGAACACCGGCAAGGCAGGGGACAGCGCGGACATCGCGATCTCGATCCGCGGTCTGGTCAACCGGTTCGGCAAGCAGGTGATCCACGAGAATCTCGATCTCGATATCCGGCGTGGCGAAGTGATGGGCGTTGTCGGCGGATCGGGAACCGGCAAGTCTGTGCTGCTTCGTACCATCGTCGGGCTCAATCGGCCGGCGGCCGGTCGCATACAAGTGCTCGGCCGCGATACCGGAAATTTGAACGACGCGGAATGGCGACAGTTGCAGTCGAAGTGGGGCGTCCTGTTCCAGGGCGGCGCGCTCTTCAGTTCTCTGACCGTCTCGGAAAATGTTCAGGTGCCGATGCGCGAGCATACGCAGTTGTCACGACGAACCCGCGAGGGACTGGCCAGCCTGAAGATCGGGCTGACAGGGTTGCCAGTGGATGCGGGCAACAAATATCCCTCGCAGCTTTCGGGCGGCATGCGCAAACGCGCCGGTCTCGCCCGGGCCATCGCCATCGATCCTGAAATCCTGTTCCTCGACGAACCGACTGCCGGCCTCGATCCGATCGGCGCCGCCGCCTTCGACCAGCTGATTCTGAGCCTGCAGCGCTCACTCGGCCTGACGGTCGTCATGGTGACCCACGATCTGGACAGTCTGGTGGCGATTTGCGACCGTATCGCCGTGCTGGTCGACCGGCAGGTGCGGGTGGGGACCATGGCGGAGCACTTGGCCGACGATCACCCCTGGATCCGCGAATATTTCCATGGGCCGCGTGCTCGGGCCGCCGGAATCGGTTCATCGTGACAATGTGGGGCTACTGATCGGATGGAAACCCGGGCAAGCCATGTTGCGGTCGGTGCCTTCGTCCTGGCGCTGGCGGTGGGGATGATGGGATTCGTTGCCTGGCTCGCCAACTACTCCGGCGACGAGACATACGCCTATTACGACATCCTCTATGGCGGCGACATCACCGGGCTGAACGAGGACGGGCCGGTTCGATACCGGGGCATTGTCGTCGGGCGGGTTGCAGAACTGCAGATCGATCCCGACAATTTCGAGCTGGTGCGCATCACCATCCAAGTGGATGCGACGACGCCCTTGCGCACGGATTCGTTTGCCACGATCGAGCCGCAGGGCATTACCGGCGTCCTCTATGTGCTGCTGTCCGGCGGGTCCGAAGGCGCGGAAGCGCTGCCGACGACGACGGAGCCACCCTATCCGGTTATTCCCTCGCGCCCCGGCAAGCTCGCGCAGATCTTTGAGAGCGTGCCGGAGACGCTGGCAAGGGCCACGGTACTTCTCGAGCAAATCACGCTCCTGTTCTCTGAGGAAAACCGCGCGGCGATCACAGATACGCTGGCCAATCTGCAATCGATCACCGAGAAACTGGATGGCTCGTCGGGCGATGTGACGGCCCTGCTTACGACCGGTACCGAGGCAGCACAGAACATTTCCAAGATGAGCCAGGCCGTCGAGACACTGGCCAACGATCTCGGCCAGAATGTTGGGCAGATCGGTGGCAATGTCGATGCTGCGGTATCGGACCTGCGGTCGATGTCGCAATCCTTTACCGCCGTCGCCAATCAGCTCGACCTGCTGCTGACCGACAACCAGCAACCCATCAGCGATTTTGCGACCATCGGTCTCTACGAAGCGACCCAGATGCTCACGGAAATTCGCTTGCTGGTCGCGCAACTGCAGCGCGTAGCGGCACAGTTTGAACGCGATCCCGCGCGTTTCCTGTTCGGCGATCGCCAGGAAGGATTTGAGACCCAGCCATGAGTACTCAACCTGTTTCTCGTGGGCCGATTCTCCCGCGACCGATTTCCCGACGGCAGGCATTGGCCTTTTCGGCAGCGGGCCTGACAGCTTTGGTCGGCGGCTGCGGCGTCTTTCCGAAGGTCAACGAACCGATCGAGCTGTATACGCTGACGCCAAAATCGAGCTTTCCCGAAAATCTGCCGGTGGTGAACTGGCAGCTCGTGGTGGAAACACCCACGGCGCCGGCCGGTACCGATACGGCGCGCATCGCACTGTCGCGTACGCCTTTCACCCTCGAGTATTTCGCCAAAGTCGGTTGGACCGACCGCGCGCCGGAAATGGTGCAGACGCTGCTGATCGAGTCTTTCGAGAGTACGGGAAAGATCGTGGGCGTCGGCATGGAATCGATCGGGCTGCGTGCAGACTACCTGCTCAAGACGGATCTGCGCGAGTTCCAGGCGTTGTATGAGGAAGGCAATGATATTCCGACCGTGCTGGTTCGCGTATCGGCACTCCTGATCCGGATGCCGGCACGCCGGATTCAGGCGTCGCTCGCGCCGGAAGCGAGAGTGAAGGCGGCAGGCCCCGGTTTCACCGACGTCATTGCGGCTTTCGACGAAGCGCTGGGTGCCGTGCTGCGCGATATTGTCGCCTTCACGCTGACCGAAGGTCAAAAAGGCTTTTCATGAGTCACGTTCTCTATCGCGAGCTCGGCGCCTCGATGCCCGTTGCTGTGCGCGGCGAGGGCATCCATGTAGTCGATCGCGACGGCAAGCGCTATATCGACGCCTGTGGCGGCGCCGCCGTCTCGTGCCTCGGCCACAGTCATCCCACGGTGATCGCGGCCGTCCAGAAGCAGGTGCAGGATCTGGCCTTCGCCTATTCGGCGTTTTTTACATCCGATGCGGCGGAACAACTCGCGTCGACCTTGGTCGAGGACGCGCCAGGCGATCTCGACAAGGTGTTCTTCGTATCGGGTGGGTCCGAAGCCATCGAAGCCTCGCTCAAGCTCGCCAGGCAGTATTTCCTCGAGATCGGTCAGAAAGATCGCCGGCATTTCATTGCGCGGCGCCAGAGCTATCACGGCAATACGCTGGGTGCGCTCGCCGTGGGCGGCAACGCGCTGCGTCGTGCGCCCTATCAGCCGATGTTGATGGACGTGCATCACATCGCGCCCTGCTATGCCTATCGGGGGCGTGCGCCGGACGAAACCGATGAAAATTACGGTCGCCGGGTGGCCGATGAACTCGAAACGGCGATTCTCGAGCTCGGTGCCGAGACGGTGGCCGCATTCGTCGCCGAGCCGGTGGTCGGCGCGACGCTCGGCGCGGTGCCGTCGGTGCCGGGTTATTTCAAGCGAATCCGCGAGATCTGCGACAAATATGGCGTGCTGCTGATCCTCGATGAGGTGATGTGCGGCATGGGTCGCTGCGGGACGCGTTATGCCTGCGAATATGACGGGATCGCGCCGGATATCGTCGCGCTGGCGAAAGGGTTGGGGGCGGGCTATCAGCCGATCGGCGCGATGGTCGTTTCAAAACGCATCTGGCAAGGGATCCGCGACCACTCGGGCTTTCTCGCGCACGGGCATACCTATGTCGCCCATACGACCGCCTGCGCCGGCGCGCTGGCGGTTCAGCAGGTGATCCGCGATGAGAATCTGCTCGACAATGTCGTGCGCCAGGGCGGCCGCCTGATGGACGAACTGACCGAGCGGCTCGGCAATCATGCCCATGTGGGCGACATACGCGGGCGCGGTCTGTTCGTCGGTGTCGAGTTCGTGAAAGATCGCGGCAGCAAGGAACCGTTCGATCCGAAACACCAGCTTCACATGCGGATCAAGGAGGCGGGGATCGAGCGCGGCCTCATCTGTTATCCGATGCCGGGTACGGTCGATGGCCGGCGCGGCGACCATATCGTGCTGGCGCCGCCTTACAACGTCACCGACGACGAGATCGACCAGATCGTCGGGCGTTTCGGCGATGCGGTCGATGCGGCGGTCGCTGCGGTGCGGGGCTGACGGACGTCGCGACCGGCCGGCGCCGCGCTCAGGAACCGGGTCGCGTGGCGGCGCTGTCGAGCAGCGCGAGCAATCCCTTCAGGATCTCAACCGGCGGCGGCGGACAGCCGGGGATATGAAGGTCGACCGGCAGTACGGCAGCCACGCCGCCGCCGACGGCATAGCTGCCGGCGAAACAGCCGCCATCGCGCCCGCAATCGCCGACCGCAACGACCCATTTCGGATCCGGCATCGCCTGCCAGGTGAATTCGAGCGCGGCACGCATGTTTTTCGTGACCGGACCGGTCACCAGCAGCAGGTCGGCGTGGCGCGGCGAGGCGACAAATCGCAGGCCGAACCGTTCGAGATCGTAATAGGCGTTGTTCAGCGCATGGATCTCGAGCTCGCAGCCATTGCAGGAGCCGGCATCCACCTCCCGGATCGAGAGGCTGCGACCAAGCCGACGGCGCGCGCGCTCGGCGAGGCTCGCACCCACCTCCGCGATAGCGGCGCCCTCGGGCAAGGGAGGCGTTTCGGTAAGCGGCGCGCGGACCAGGCTTTGGAACAGCAGCTTGCGCATGGCGACCTAAAGATCGTGTCCTGAATAGGAGCAGTTGAACGATTTGTTGCAGATCGGGAAGTCGGCAATGATATTGCCTTCGACGATGGCTTCCAGCAGCGGCCACTGGAACCAGGACGGATCGCGCAGGCGGCAGCGCGCGACGTTGCCCTGTCCGTCGAGGCGCAGCCAGACCAGCACATCGCCGCGGAACCCTTCGACCATCGCCATGCCCTCGCGCGGCCCGTTCGCATGCGGCGGTTCGACGTCCAATGGCCCACCCGGCAATGAGTCGAGAATGCGGGTGACCAGTGCAACGCTCTGCTCGACCTCGCGGATGCGAACCCAGACGCGTGCATTGACGTCGCCATCGTCGCGCAACGAAATTTCGAACGCGAGGGACTCGTAGGGCGGATAGGGGAAGGCCCGCCGCACATCGAAATCTCGCCCGGAGGCCCGCCCGACATAGCCACCGGCGGCATAGAGACGTGCCAGTGCGGGTCTCAGAATTCCAGTCGAGACCGTTCGGTCCTGAAGCGAAGCGGTGTTGTCGTAGAGCTCGACAAGAGCCGGAAACCGTCGGTGGATTTCCGTGATCGCAGTGCGAATTACGGCGGCGCCCGGTTCGGTGAGATCGCCGGCGACGCCGCCGGGGCAGATCGCATCGCGCATCAACCGGTGACCGAACGCTGCACCGGCAGCCCGCAGCACCTGTTCGCGCAGCACGCCGCAATGCGCATGCATAAGCGCGAAGGAGGCATCATTGCAGATCGCGCCGATATCGCCGAGATGATTGGCGAGGCGCTCCAGCTCGGCCATCAGTGCCCGCAGATATACGGCTCTCGGGGGCACCGCGATTTCGAGCGCGGCTTCGACGGCGCGCGCAAAGGCGAACTGGTAAGCGACGGTGCTGTCGCCAGAAGTCCGCCCGGCAATTCGGGCGGCGCGATCGAGCGGCGTGCCGGCCAGCAGGCTTTCGATTCCCTTGTGGGCGTAACCCAGCCGCAGTTCGAGCCGGACCACGGTTTCGCCATTCGCCGTGAACCGGAAATGGCCCGGCTCGATGATCCCGGCGTGGACCGGGCCGACCGCGACCTGGTGCAGTCCTTCACCCTCGGCCGGGAGGAACGGATAGGGCGTGTCGGGGGTGTCCGGCGCAATGGAGGCAGTGCCCGCTGGATGCCGCAGGCCCCATGCGCCATGGTCGATCCAAGGCCGCGTGTCCGGCAGGCCGATCGGTTGGACGCCCCAGAGGTCGCACAGGGCTCGTTCGAGGCGCAGTGCCGGGGGATGAAATTGGGCAACCGACTGATAACGGCCATCGGGCGCTGCGAGCGAGGCGACGCCGATCGCCGGCGCATACGGCAATGCGCTGTCGAGGAGCGCCATGTGGATCATCCCTGGTTCGCCCCAGAGGTCGAGCAGGCTCCAGCGACCCGAAGCGAGCGCGCCGAGTGCAATACTCCAGGCGGACTCGTCGACCAGCACGCGCGGCCAGGGCGCGTGCCCGGGCACTGCGTGCTGGGTGGACAGATATTCCGCGAGGGTAGTCATGGCCAATCTCTCTAGCCGAGCAGCAGCGCGACATGGCGGAACCAGACGACCATGGGATCCGGCAAAAACAATCCGGCCGCCAGAACCAGTGCAAGATGAGCGTACATCGGCACAATCGACGCCTCAACCGGGGCGGTACCGCCGCGCGGTTCGCCAAAGGAAACTTCGATCACGTGCAGGAAGAGTGCACCGAAACCGATCAGCAAACCTGCGACCAGCACTACCGCGAGCAGCGGCGCCCGAGCGAAGGTCGTGCTGACGAGCAAGAATTCGCTCATGAAGATCCCGAAGGGCGGCAGACCTGCGATGGCGGCAACGCCGATGACCAACGCCCAGCCGAGCGCAGGATGGGTTTCGGTCAGGCCGCGGATCTCGGCGATCTTCTGGGTTCCCTTGACCTGCGCAATATGACCGACTGCATAGAAGATCGCAGACTTGGTCAGGCTGTGCATGGTCATGTGAAGGAGTCCGGCGAAGTTCGCCAGCGGCCCGCCCATGCCGAAGGCGAACACGATGATCCCCATATGCTCGATCGACGAATAGGCAAACATGCGTTTGATGTCGCGTCGACGATACAGCATGAATGCCGCAAAGACGAGGGAGGCAAGCCCCATCGTCATCATCAGCGGTCCGACGGCGATCGCCTCGGGGTTGGCGGCGAGCAGGATCTTGAACCGCAGCACGGCGTAGAGAGCCACATTGAGCAGCAGTCCGGAAAGAACCGCCGAAATCGGAGTCGGGCCCTCAGCATGGGCGTCGGGTAGCCATGCGTGGAGGGGCGCGAGGCCGACCTTTGTGCCATAGCCGAGCAACAGGAACACGAATGCGACGTTGAGAAGCGCCGGATCGAGCTGGGCCGCATGCTCGACCAGCAAGGTCCAGACCATGCCGTTCTGACCCTCGCCGATGACCGGTCGCGCAGCCATATAGACGAGAATCGTGCCGAAAAGCGCGAGCGCAATGCCGACGCTGCCAAGGATGAAGTACTTCCACGCCGCTTCGAGCGCCTCATGCGTGCGATAAATGCCGACCATCATCACGGTGGTCAGCGTAGCCAGTTCCACTGCCACCCAAATGAGCCCGATATTGTTCGACACGAACGCGAGGTTCATGCCGAACATCATGATCTGGTACATTGCATGATAGAATCTGAGATAATCTGGCGTCAGGCGGCCGGTCTCGAGCTCGTGGGCGATGTAGCTGGCGCTGAAGATGCTGGTGGTGAACCCCACAAAGGTTGTGAGAACGATGAACACGATGTTTAGATCGTCGACCAGCAGCATCGAACCGGGCGCGGGCCGTTCCATCACGAACAGCGAGAGCGCCGCCAGTAACGTCAGAAAACTGGCAAGGACGTTCAGGCGCGCGGACAGCCGGTAACCGGGGAGGAGAGCAAGAAGCCCGGCCGCAGCAATGGGAATTGCGAGAACGGCCGTCACGGAATCGAATCCGAGATCCGTCACCGCCGCTCCCCCCGGAATTCGTCGAGCGCGGCGATGTCGACAGTGTCGAAACGCTCGCGGATGCGGAAGAGGAACACGCCAACGACGATGAACGCGATCAGGATTGAGAAAGCGACGCTGATCTCTACGACAAGCGGCATGCCCCGCGCGCCGGTGGCCGCCAGGATCAGGCCGTTCTCCAGCGACAGGAATCCAACCACTTGGCCAACGGCATTGCGACGGGTCACCATCACAAGGAGACCGAGGAGCAACACCGAGAGCGCAAACGCCAGATCCTCGCGGGCCAACGGATCGACGTCCGGCGTCACTCTCAGCATCACAACCATGGAAAGCGCAACCAGCCCCATGCCCGCGAGCATGGTCGGGCCGATCCCCAGCACCGTCTCGATGTGCCGATGGATGCCGAGCTTCTGGATGATGCGGTGCAGAGCGACCGGAATTACGATCGCTTTGAAGATCAGTGCGATCGCGGCCGTCACGTAGAGATGCGGCGCGTCCTGAATGGAGGCCTGCCATGCGACCGACATGGCGAGTACGCCGGCATGCAACGCATAGATGTTGAGCAGCGCATAGAGCCGGACCTGATACAGGATCATGAAACTGACCAGGACCAGGCTGCCAGCGAGTAAATGCGCGATATCGAACGAGAGATCTTGCACTACAGGCTCCGTGAGACGAACAGCAGCAGCGTGGCGAGAAGCGCCAGCATCAATGCCGCACCGAGGAAGTTCGGCACCCGGAAGACCCGCATTTTGGCCATCGCGGTTTCGAATAGCGCGAGCAGAAAACCGCCAAGCGCCAGCTTCGCCAGGTAAGCCGCGATGCCGAGCGCCCAGATGGCGGGACCCGCGCCCGACGTAGCCAGACCCCACGGCGCAAACAGGCAGCCGAGCAGCGACATATAGAGAAGCAGCTTGAGCGCGGCCGCAAACTCGATCATGGCGAGATGGCGCCCGGAATATTCCAGAACCATCGCCTCATGGACCATGGTAAGTTCGAGATGGGTTGCCGGATTGTCGATCGGCACGCGCGCATTCTCTGCGATTGCGACCATGATCAGGGCGATCATCGCGATGCCCAGCGATACGCGCAATCCGACCTCCGGTGAGGCCATGAAGGCTGCAACAGTCGAAAGCTGTGTTGCCCCGGCGACCAGCGCGAGCGAGAATACAATCAGCAGCATGGCAGGCTCAGCCATGGCGGCGATCATCACCTCGCGGCTTGAGCCGATTCCGCCGAAGCTCGTGCCGACGTCCATGCCGGCCAGCGCCAGGAAGAATCGCGCACTGCCGAGCAGAGCCACGATGGCGATGAGGTCGGCGGTCCAACTGAAGGTGAGGCCGCGGGCGAAGGTCGGCACCAGGGCGGCGGCGACCCAGGTGGCCGCAAAAATGAGATAGGGCGCGACGCTGAACAGCCAGGAGCCGCTGCTCGCTACGACCGTCTCCTTGCGCAGCAGGCGCGCCAGATCGCGATAGGGTTGAAAAATCGACGGGCCACGCCGGCGGAGCAGGCGCGCCTTGATCTTGCGCACGTATCCCGTAAGCAAAGGTGCGAGCGCGAGCACCAGCAGCATCTGTACGCCCTGCACCAGTAGGTCGCCGATCAGGTCCATATCGCGAGCACCAGCAGAAGCGTGACGAGCGAGAGGAAAACGAGGCTGAGGTAGCGGCGGATTGTCAGGAACTGCAATCGGTTCAATCGGTCGGCGCCAAATCGAATTGTGTTGACGAGCGGCGCATACAGCGTGACCCAAACCAGATCATGAGTTTCGTAGGTGAAACGTGCAGCGCGCAGATCGCCCGGGGCCGGCATATCGACATGCTCACGGGCGCGCAGGATCGTTGCGAATACGCGACGGATCGGCTGAGCAAAGCTGCTGGCACTGTATTGCGACGTTGCGACCGGGTCGGCGAAACCACATCCCCAGGCCGGGCCGCGGCGTACGGCATGCGAGGCAAAGCGATGAATCACAAACGTAGCAATTCCAGCGGAGAGGGTGATGAAAAGGAAAAGCAGGAGCCCGTTGTACGAGCTTTGGGTCGCTGCGATCGGCACGATGGAGAGCCACGGCACATCGGATTGTACCGGCATGCGGGCGCCGACCATGGATTGCGCGACCGGGGCCATCGCGTCGATCAGGAAACCGGGGAGAATGCCGGCAAGAAGGCAAAGGACGGCGAGCAGCCACATCGCGGCCAGCGAGAACCGGTCGGCCTCCATTGCGTTGGCCGCAGCGGGTGAGCGCGGACGGCCGAGGAACGCGATGCCGTAGACTCGCACGAAACAGGCGGCCGCGAGCGCCGCAGCAAGCGCTAGTAGTCCGCCGATCGCGGGCACCATGATCTTGAGCCCCCATTGCGGCAGTTCGGGGCTCTGCAGGACCGCCTGGAACAAGAGCCATTCTGATACGAAGCCGTTGAACGGCGGCAATGCCGAAATCGCGAGGCACCCGACCAGGAATACGACGGCGGTGATTTTCTGGCGATGAATGAGACCACCCAGCGCCTCCAGGTCGCGTGTGCCGGTCGCTGACAGGACGGCCCCAGCACCGAAGAACAGCAGCCCCTTGAAGACCGAATGGTTGAACGCATGGAGCAGCGCCGCGGTGAGGGCGAGGGCTGCCGCCCGATCCATGGCGTTCGCCTTGAAGGCGAGTGCGAGCCCGATACCGACAAAGATAACGCCCACGTTTTCGATCGTGCTCCAGGCCAGAATCCGCTTCAGATCGCGCTCGAGCAACGCATTGAGAATCCCGAAAACGGCGGTAATGCCGCCGATAACCAGGACGATCGCGCTCGCCCACCAGCCCGGTTCCCCGAGAAGATCGAACAGAACTCGCACGAAGCCGTAAACGGCAACCTTGGTCATCACGCCGCTCATCAGCGCCGAGACATGGCTTGGGGCGGCGGGATGCGCGAGCGGCAGCCACACATGGAGCGGCACCAGGCCGGCTTTCGATCCGGCGCCGAGCAGCACCAGTACCAGGACGAACATGGCAACGGTGCCGTCGCGTGAGGCTGCGCGGATGGCGTCGAATCCATAGTCGCCGCCGGCGCCGGCGAGGAGACCGAACGCCAGCAGCAAAGCGAGCGTGCCGAAACTCGCCATCACGATGTAAATGTAGGCGGCGCGCCGGTTCTCGGCCTCCCGATGCTGGACCATCACCAGCGCCCAGGAAGTCAGAGACATGAACTCCCAGCCGATCAGGAAGGTGAACGCATCGTCGGCCAGCGGCACGAGGTTCAGTCCGGCGAGAAACGCCGGAAAGAACGGCAGCACGCGGGACGGGGCCGCCTCATGTCGACCGTATCCGATCGCGTAGAGGCTCGCGCTCGCGCCGCCGAGACCGATGATTGCAAGGAAGAATGCACTCAACCCGTCGAGCCGGAAATTCGCGCCGAGCCAGGGCAGGCCGAACGGCAACACCAGCGTGGGCGCGACGGGGGCGGGGTTGAGCAGCGCTGCGAGCGCGCTCGAGAGGCCGAGCGTCGATACGATCAGGCAAAGCGCGTAGATGACTGGGGTTGCGTTCCGAAATCGGCTGAGCGCGACGGCAAGCGCTGCGATCGCAATCAAACCCGCCACGCAGCCCAGCGACCAGACGAGCGGACTCTGCCCCATCATTGCGGCCCGGAATGCTGCGACGCGTCGCGCGGTATCGGCTTTTCACCGGCCGGCGCTCGAAGCCGAACGCCACGCCCGCCCGGCAGGCTCCTGGCGCCTTCGGCAATCAATTCGATGCCGGCATTGTCGAGCGCCTGGATTAGTTTCATCAGGGAATCGACATTGCCACGGATCACGCCGTCGCTTGCCTCCATCCGCTGGATGGTGGGGACCGACAGGCCGGAAAGTTCCGCGACCTGACGCTGATCGAGGCCGAGGAGAGCCCGCGCGGCTCGCAACTGCAAGGCGGTAATCATCGCTTAGCAATCAGAATTGATATTCTAGCTATGATATTGCATGTGCGGCGGCACTACAAGCCGGTCTGAACCGAGAAGGCGCCGGATGCTACCGGTCGAGCGCCTCGGCGAGCTGCACCAGGTCGATGAACTCGCCCCAGTCGCCGGACCGGCCTTCGGTGGGAACAGATTCGGCGAGGGCTGCGATATCCTCATATTCGAAGCTGCCGGCATGATCGCCGCCCCGCAGCAACTGGCCGAACGCGGCGACCGAGGCGGCACGGGCAAGATCCGGTCCGGGTTGTTCGGCGGCGGCGAGATCGGAGCCCGCCAAAGTCTGCTCGATCAATCGGCTCTCATCCTCGCCCGGCAGCTTGTAGCGGAGCCGCAGGAACGCGAAGTCGACGCCGAAGTTGGGGCTCGAATCTTCGTGCGACGTGCCGAAACGCAGCGGGTCGATCAGGCGTCCTTCCTGGCCGACCAGCGCGATCTCGTAGAGCGCCGTGACGGTATGGCCGGCACCGATTTCGCCGGCGTCGATCCGGTCATTGTTGAAATCCTCGCGCTCGAGCATCCGGTTCTCGTATCCGATCAGGCGATACTCGGCGACGACTGAAGGGTTGAATTCGATCTGGATCTTGACGTCCTGCGCGATGGTGAAGAGCGTCGAACCCATCTCCTTGACCAACACCTTCTGCGCTTCTCGGAGCGTGTCGAGATAGGCGTAGTTGCCGTTGCCCAGATCGGCGAGCTGTTCGAGTGCTGGTTCGTTGTAATTGCCGTCGCCCACGCCGAGTGTCGTCAGCGCGATGCCCGATTTGCGCTTGGCCTCGATCAGATCCTCGAGCTGCTGCTGATCGGTGATGCCGACATTGAAGTCGCCGTCGGTCGCAAGGATGACGCGATTGGCACCGCCTTCGATCATCGCCTTCTCGGCCAGTGCATAGGCATCGATCAGGCCGCCAGCGCCATTGGTCGATCCGCCGGCACCGAGCCGGTCGATGGCGGCAAGGATCGTTGCCTTGTTGGCGCCCGACGTGGGCTCGAGCGCAATGCCCGAACTGCCGGCATAGGTGACGAGCGCCACGCTGTCTTGCGGACGGAGCTCGTTCACCAGCAGGCGCAATGCCGATTTGACCAGCGGCAGCTTGTCCTGCGGTTCCATCGAGCCGGACACGTCGACCAGGAACACCAGATTGGCGGCGGGATGATCTTCCGCCGCGGGCTCGAAGCCCTTTAATCCGACCTGCAGCAGATAGGTATCTTCGTTCCATGGCGTGCGGGCGACGGCGGTGTTGATGCTGAACGGATGATCGGCATCGGGAGCGTCCACATAGCCATAGTCGAAATAGTTGATGAGCTCTTCGATGCGTACCGCGTCTTCGGGCGGCAGATAACCGTCGTTCAGCATCCGGCGGATGTTCGCATAGGCGCCGGTATCGACATCGACCGAGAAGGTCGAGACCGGTGCTTCGGCCACGGCAAACACGCCGGCTTCCTCGAGCTCGGCATAGCGCTCGCCGGGATAGACCGGTGTCGGCGCATAGACGATCTGGTTCGACGGACTTTCGGCGACCATCAGCGAACCGCTGGCGAGGCCTTCGTCGCGGGACAATTCGGTATCGGGTTCGGGTTCCGTTGAATAAGGCTGGATTACGACCGTGCCGTCATCGACGGTGGTTGTCTGCGCCGTTTCCTTGCCGCGTTCGGACGAGTCGCCGGTACTGGATGTGTCGCGTTCTTCCTGCTGGCTGCAGGCGGCGATGCCGGCGATCAGCGCGATGCAGGCGGCACCGGCCATCAGACGAATGCGTCGGGTCATGAGATGTCTCCCCTGTTGGCGCGGCGCGGATGCGCTCGCGCGTCCCCTGAAGGAGCGCGACCATCGTCAGAAATTGAGACCGCAACGCGATCCGATCCGGGCCGCAATGTGGCCGGATCGGGATCATTTCGCGACACGGCACCATCGCTGCGCGGAACGATGCGCGACATTGCATCGCGTTTCTGCGCGATGTGGCGCGGAAGACCGATACGAAGCTGGCGATATGGGAATTAGGGCATGAGGGAAATTGGTCGGAGTGAGAGGATTCGAACCTCCGGCCCCTGCGTCCCGAACACAGTGCTCTACCAGGCTGAGCTACACTCCGACAGGGCCGGCTGTATAGCGCCTCGGGCGAAACCCCGCAAGCCGGGGCGCCCGCAGGGCCGTGGCCGCGGCAGACGGGGCTTTTTCGTGTCCCTCAGTGAACCCGGTGGATGCAGAAATCGACCAGTTCGACGAGGGCGCGCTTGATCGGCCCATCGGGGAAAATGCCGAGCGCATCGCGGGCAACGGCGCCGTAATGCTCGGCGCGTCCGATACTGTCCTTGAGTGCGCCATGCCGCTTGAGGAGTTCAAGCGCGCGCGGCAGATCGGCGTCGGTCTGTTCCTGGCGTTCGAGGCAGCGCACCCAGAATTCCCGTTCGGCATCGTCGCCGCGGCGATAAGCGAGAATGACCGGCAGCGTGATCTTGCCGTCGCGGAAATCGTCGCCGATCGTCTTGCCGAGTTTCGCCTGCTGCGCGGCATAGTCGAGCACATCGTCGATGAGCTGGAACGCGATGCCGAGATTTTCGCCGTAGCTCTCCAGCGCTTCTTCCTCGACATGCGGCCGATCGGCGACAACCGCGCCGACGCGGCAGGCGGCCGAGAACAGGGCCGCGGTCTTGCCGCGGATCACATCGAGATAGGCCTGTTCGCTGGTCGCCGTGTCGTTGCTGGTGACGAGCTGCAACACTTCGCCTTCGGCGATCACCGCCGACGCGGTCGAAAGAATGTCGAGCACCTTAAGCGAACCGTCCGCCACCATGAGCTGGAAGGCGCGGCTGAATAGAAAATCGCCGACCAGTACGCTCGCCTGGTTGCCCCAGACGGCATTCGCCGTGGCCCTGCCGCGACGCAGCGCGCTCTCGTCGACCACGTCGTCATGCAGAAGGGTCGCAGTGTGAATGAACTCCACGACCGCTGCCAGCGCGCAATGACGCTCGCCCTCGTAACCGCAGAGCTTGGCCGCGGCGAGGGTCAGCATCGGTCGCAACCGCTTGCCGCCGGCCGCCACGATATGGCCGGCCAGTTGCGGGATCAGCTCGACTGAACTCTGCATGTGCCGGAGAATATGCGCATTGACCCGATCCATATCGGTCGCGACCAGCGCCGCGAGCGCGTCGAGCGAGGGTGCGGGGCGCTTGCCGCGGTCGCGATCGAGCTTCACGATAGTGGCCAAAAACCGTCCTCCAGCAGGAAATCCGGGCCCGGCTTGATGCGCTGCCGGGCTGCATTTGAGTGTAGATTGACCCCCGAGGCGGTCAAGGAAAACAGGATCTCAGTCCTGCGCGCCGCCGATGGCGTCGGCGCGGGGCGCGGGACAGCGCGGCCTGGCCCCCTTTGGGCCCTATGCTGGGGAGAGCATGAAAGAATTGCTGCGTACCACCGATCTGGTCCGGTTGAGTTGGCTCGGCGCGCTGCTGCGCGATGCGGGTATCGAAAGTTTCGTCTTCGACGGCCATATGTCGGTCGTCGAGGGCACGCTCGGCATTCTGCCGCGACGCCTCATGGTGACCGACGACGATCTCGATCGCGCCCGCTCGATCCTTATGGAAAGCGGCGAGGAGCTGCCCGATGAGTGAGCGCGATGGCGAGGTGACGGATAATACGCTGCTCGACGGGCGTGTGCGCCTGATGCAGCCCGCGATCGGCTATCGCGTCGCGATCGATCCGGTATTTCTTGCGGCCGCGGTGCCGGCAGGCCCGGGCGATCTGGTGCTCGATCTCGGTTGCGGCGTCGGCGCGGCTTCGCTCTGTCTTGCTGCCCGTGAACCGAATTGCCGGATCGTTGGAATCGAGCGCGATCGCACCCTCGTGCGTCTTGCCTCGACCAATATCGAAGCCAATCGCATGAACGGTCGCGTCGAGGCGATGGTCGGCGATCTGCTGCGGCTGCCGCCGCGGCTGGCACCGGGCAGTTTCGCTCATGTGATGGCCAATCCGCCGTTTCTCGAAGGTGATGCGGGCACTTTGTCGCCGCAGGCGGCCAAGGCCGATGCGAACCATGAAGGCGAGGCGAAGCTCGGAGACTGGATTCGCTGCGCCCTGGTCATGGTGCGGCCGAAAGGCAGCGTCACATTCATCTATCGCGCGGACCGGATCGACCGGCTGATGGCCGAACTGGCCGGGAAGATCGGCGAGCTGGTCGTTTATCCGCTCTGGCCCGGCGGCGACAAGCCGGCGAACCGCATCCTGGTGCGCGGCCGGAAGAGCGTCGCGACACCGGCGCGGCTGATGCCCGGGATGGTGCTGCACGGGTCGGACGGCGGATACACCGCCGCGGCCGAAGCGGTGCTGCGCAACGGGGCCGGCATCCTCCTCTAAACCCGCGCCGCTTGACCGCGATTCAGCGCGGCCCCTAAATGCGGGGACATGTTCGCCATTCCCAGCCTCACCAAGATTTTCGTCCTCGCCGCCGTCGTGCTTGCGATCTGGTTCGGGTTCCGCCTGATCGGCCGGCTCGATCGCGAGCGCAAGCAGAAGGCCCGCGTCGCGCGCGACAAAACGCCGCCCAAACCCGCGTCGCGTCGCGAGGCTGCTGCCGCGGCGGCCGCCTCGAGGGTCGAGGATCTGATCGAGTGCCGGAGCTGTGGCTCGTTCGTGCCGGCGAAACGCACCCTCTGCAGCCAGTGCGGGGCCGGCATCTGACGCCGACCGGCGACCGCCTTGCAGGGCCGAAACCGCAAGGGTTCCCGTTGCTTGACCGACTCCGGGGCCACCGCTAGTTTGCACCGCAACATAAGCCCTTTTCCCAGAATCGCGGGCCATTGCATCCGATGTCGCCGGCGCCGGAACCCAATCCTGAGACCTGCTTCCAGCGCCTGATCCTGAAGCTTCAGGACTATTGGGCGGCACAGGGCTGCGTGATCCTCCAGCCCTACGACATGGAAGTTGGCGCGGGCACGTTCCACTGGGCGACCACCCTGCGCGCGCTCGGCAGTGAACCCTGGAGAGCGGCCTACGTACAGCCTTCGCGGCGACCCACCGACGGGCGCTACGGCGAGAACCCGAACCGGCTGCAGCATTACTATCAGTTCCAGGTCATCCTGAAGCCGTCGCCGGCCGACAGCCAGGAACTCTATCTTGGGTCGCTCAAGGCGCTCGGCATCGATCTCCTGGCGCATGACGTGCGCTTCGTCGAGGACGATTGGGAGAGCCCGACGCTCGGTGCCTGGGGCCTCGGCTGGGAAGTCTGGCTTGATGGCATGGAAGTGAGCCAGTTCACCTATTTCCAGCAGGTCGGCGGTATCGAGTGCGATCCCGTGTCGACCGAATTGACCTACGGGCTCGAGCGCCTCGCGATGTATGTGCAGGGCGTCGAGAATGTATACGACCTCGACTGGAACGGTCGGCCGGATGGCGCGGGTGGGGTGCGCTACAGCGACGTCTATCTGCAGGCCGAACGCGAATTCTCCGCCTATGATTTTGAGGCGGCCGATACGGCGACACTCGCGCGTCACTTCGCGGATGCCGAGAAGGAATGTGCCGCGCTGCTCGACCGTGATGCGAAAGGCGACGGCCGGGAAATCGGCGCGCTCGTGCTGCCGGCCTACGATCAATGTCTCAAGGCCTCGCATCTGTTCAATCTGCTCGATGCGCGCGGAGTCATCTCGGTGACCGAGCGGCAGGCCTATATCGGCCGCGTGCGCGCGCTGGCGAAACGCTGCTGCGAGGCATGGATCGCAACGCGTACGAGGGCGGCGTAGTCTCATGCCCGAACTCCTTCTCGAACTGTTCTCCGAAGAGATTCCAGCCTGCATGCAGACACGCGCGGCCGAGGATCTGAAGCGCATTGTCTGCGACAAGCTCAAGGAACAGGGGCTTGAATTCTCGCGCGCCGATGCTCACGCGACGCCGCGGCGGCTTGCGCTGGTGATCGACGGACTGCCCGAGAAGCAACCCGACCAAACGATCGAGAAGAAGGGCCCGCGCGTCGGCGCGCCCGAAAAGGCGATCGAGGGTTTTCTCAAGAGCGCCGGTCTCACCTCGCTCGATCAATGCGAGAAGCGCGACGACGGCAAGGGCGAGGTCTGGTTTGCGTCGAAAACTGTCGCCGGCCGCGCGACGGGTGCGGTCGCCGCCGAGATATTGAGCGGCGCGATTGCAGGATTCCCTTGGCCGAAATCCATGCGATTTGCCAGTGACCGGCTGCTCTGGGTGCGGCCGCTGCACAGCATTCTTGCCTTGTTTGACGGGAAGGCGATTGCCGGCGAGATCGATCGAGGCGGATCGGTCGTTACGCTTGGCAACATGACGCACGGGCACCGCTATCTGGCGCCTGCATCGATGGCCGTTACATCGTTCGACGATTATCGAACCCAGTTGCTTGGCGCGAAGGTCATTCTCGATCCGGCCGAGCGGCGCGCATCGATCCTTGATCAGGCGCAACGGCTCGCCAAAGAGGCGGGGCTGACGCTGGTCGAGGATGCGGCGCTTGCCGACGAGGTGACCGGCCTCGTCGAATGGCCGATCGTGTTGATGGGCACGATTGACGAGCGCTTCATGGCGCTGCCGCCCGAAGTGCTGACGACGACCATGCGCACCAACCAGAAATATTTTGCGCTCAATACAAAGGACGGCAAGCTCGCGCCTCGCTTCCTCGTCGTCTCGAACATGGAGACCAAGGACGAGGGCGCCGCAATCGTCGCCGGCAACGAGCGCGTGCTGCGCGCGCGGCTCTCCGATGCCGAGTTCTTCTGGAATCAGGATCGCAAGATCCGGCTCGAGGATCGTGTGCCGGCGCTGGAAAAGATCGTGTTTCATGCGAAGCTCGGCACCGTCGCCGATAAGATGAAGCGGGTCGAGGCGCTGGCCGGCAAGATCGCGAGGCATGTACCGGGCGCCGACGCGGCGAAGGTGCAACGTGCCGCGCGCCTCGCGAAGGCTGACCTAACGACCGGTATGGTCGGCGAGTTTCCGGAACTACAGGGCACGATGGGCCGTTACTACGCGCTCGGCGATGGCGAGGATGCAGCGGTCGCCGATGCGATATCCGAGCATTACGCACCGCTCGGGCCCAACGATCGCTGCCCGACGGCGCCGGTGTCCGTGGCGGTGGCTCTTGCGGACAAGATCGACACGCTGGTTGGGTTCTTCACTATCGACGAGAAGCCGACCGGCTCGAAGGATCCGTTCGCGCTGCGTCGCGCTGCGCTCGGCGTCATCCGGTATATCGTTGAGAACAATCTGCGTGTGCCCATAAGAACGCTCTTTTGGGCATCGTTTGCTGGCTACCATTTCCGAAACGAAGACGTGCAACACACGGTTTGGTTTGGAGCCCAACGACTAGCACTGAGGTCGGATGGTAAGGCCGATCGTATTGAGGATGTAAAGTTAGAAGACGCGGTTGGCACATTCCTGATTGGGATGGAGTTGGTTCCATTTTTCGCCGATCGTCTCAAGGTCGCACTGCGCGAGAAGGGTGTGCGGCACGACCTTATCTCCGCCGTCTTCGCGCTTGGCGGCGAGGATGATCTGGTTCGGCTGCTCGCGCGCGTCGAAGCGTTACAGAAATTTCTCGAGAGCGAGGATGGCGCCAATCTGCTGGTCGCCTATCGCCGTGCCGCCAATATCGTGCGGATCGAGGAGAAAAAGGACAAAGCAGGCTTCGATGCGGCTGTCGATCCGGCGAAGCTGACCGAGGCCGAGGAGAAGGGGCTGCACGCCGCGCTCGGCGCCGTCGAAGGCAAGGTGGCGGCCGCAATTGGACGCGAGGATTTTGTGGCGGCGATGGTGGCGATGGCGACCTTGCGCCAGCCCGTCGATGCATTCTTCGACAAGGTGACGGTAAACGCCGACGATGCCGGCCTGCGGGCGAACCGCCTGCGGCTCCTTGCCCAGATCCGCGCGACGCTGGACCGGGTCGCCGATTTCTCGAAGATCGAGGGGTAGGGTCGTGGGGCGGAACAGCTGTCGATCCTCGGGCGTTATTGCCATGGCCGATCCGGTGCGCCGGCGGCAGGGAGTGGCGGAATGACGCAGTGGGTGTATGCGTTCGGCGGTGGCAAGGCGGATGGCAATGCGAAGCTGCGCGACCTGCTTGGCGGCAAGGGTGCCAACCTGGCCGAGATGAGCGCGCTCGGCCTGCCGGTGCCGCCAGGCTTCACGATCAACACCGACGTCTGCACCTGGTACTACAAGAACGATCAGGGCTATCCCGATGGGCTCACGTCGCAGGTGACGGCGGCGCTGGCCGGCATTGAGAAACTGGTCGGACGCAAGTTCGGCGATAAGACCAATCCGCTGCTGGTATCGGTGCGCTCGGGTGCGCGCGTATCGATGCCGGGTATGATGGATACGGTTCTCAATCTTGGCCTCAACGACGAAACCGTCGAAGGCCTCGCAGCCCAGTCCGATGCGCGCTTCGCGTATGATTCCTATCGCCGTTTTATCCAGATGTACGGCGATGTCGTGCTCGGCGTCGAGCATCATCATTTCGAGGATCTGCTCGAACTGCACAAGGAAGAGCGCGGCGTCACGCTCGATACCGAACTGACGGCGGACGATCTGCGGCAGCTTGTCGGCGCGTACAAGGATATCGTCCAGCAGGAACTGGGCGAGCCGTTTCCACAGGATCCGGGCAAACAGCTCTGGGGCGCGATCGGCGCGGTGTTCGGTTCCTGGCAGACCCAGCGCGCCGTCACCTATCGGCGTTTGCACGACATCCCCGAGGAATGGGGCACCGCCGTCAACGTGCAGGCGATGGTGTTCGGCAATATGGGCGAGGATTGCGCGACCGGCGTTGCTTTCACGCGTAACCCGTCGACCGGCGCCAACGAGTTCTACGGCGAGTTTCTGGTGAACGCGCAGGGCGAGGATGTCGTCGCCGGTATCCGCACACCGCAGCATCTGACGCTCGCCGGGAAGGCTGCGAACGGCTCCGACATGCCGGCGATGGAAGAGGTGATGCCGGATGTGTTCGGCCAGCTTCTCGCGGTACGCGATCGGCTCGAGCGCCACTATCGCGACATGCAGGATATCGAGTTCACCGTGCAGCAGGGCACGCTCTATATGCTGCAGACGCGCTCGGGCAAACGCACCGCGGCAGCAGCACTCAAGATCGCGGTCGACATGGTGGCCGAAGGGCTGATCGACGAGCGCGAAGCGGTGCTGCGCATCGATCCGGCCTCGCTCGACCAGTTGCTGCATCCGATGCTGGATCCCAAAGCCGAGCGCCATATCATCTCGCGCGGCCTGCCGGCCTCGCCGGGCGCGGCCGCGGGCCAGGTCGCCTTTACAGCCGACGAAGCCGAGGATCGCGCCTCGCATGGCGAGAGCGTTATCCTCGTGCGCGTCGAGACCAGCCCCGAGGATATACACGGCATGCATGCCGCGGTCGGGATTCTGACCACGCGCGGCGGCATGACCAGCCATGCGGCTGTGGTCGCGCGCGGGATGGGGCGGCCTTGCGTTTCGGGTGCCGGCGATCTGCGCATCGATATGGAAAAGCGCACGATGCGCGCGCGCGACATCATCGTGAAGGACGGCGACACGATCACGCTCGATGGCGCAACGGGCGAGGTCATGCTCGGTGAAGTGCCGACGATCCAGCCGGAATTGTCGGGCGATTTCGCGACCCTGATGGAATGGGCCGACCGCCATCGCAAGATGCGGGTCCGCACCAACGCGGAAACGCCGAACGATGCCCGCACCGCGCGCCGCTTCGGCGCCGAAGGGATCGGGCTCTGCCGCACCGAGCATATGTTCTTCGAGGGTCAGCGCATCGTCGCCATGCGCGAGATGATTCTGGCCGAAGACGAGAAGGGCCGTCGCGCCGCCCTGGCCCGAATCCAGCCGATGCAGCGCGCCGATTTCGTCGAGATCTTCAAAATCATGAAAGGGCTGCCGGTGACGATCCGGCTGCTCGATCCGCCGCTGCACGAGTTCCTGCCGAACACGACCGAAGACATGGCCGAAGTTGCCAAAGCGGCCGGCGTCTCGGTCGAGCATGTGCGCGAGCGCGCCGCGATGCTGCATGAATCGAACCCGATGCTCGGTCATCGCGGCTGCCGTCTCGGCATCACCTATCCCGAGATCTACGAGATGCAGGCGCGCGCCATTTTCGAGGCGGCGGCCGAGGTCAAGAAGGCGACCGGCGACACGGTCGAGGCCGAGATCATGATTCCGCTGGTCTCGATGACCAAGGAGCTCACGATCCTGAAAGCGCTGGTCGATCGGATCGCGGCCGATGTGTCTCGCGAACAGGGTGTGACGATTCCCTACATAGTTGGCACCATGATTGAACTACCGCGCGCCGCCTTGCGCGCCGGCGATATCGCGCGCGATGCCGAGTTCTTCAGTTTTGGCACCAACGATCTGACGCAGACAGCCTACGGTCTGTCGCGCGACGATGCGGCACGGTTCATCACGTACTATGAGCGGCAGGGCATCCTGCAGCAGGATCCGTTCATCAGTCTCGACACGGTCGGTGTCGGCGAGCTGGTCGAGATTGCAGCTGAGCGCGGGCGCAAGACACGGCCCGATCTCAAGCTTGGCATTTGCGGCGAGCATGGTGGCGATCCGGCCTCGATCCGCTTCTGCGCACAGATCGGGCTCGATTACGTCTCCTGTTCGCCCTATCGGGTGCCGATCGCGCGGCTGGCGGCGGCGCAAGCCGCTTTGTCGCGCGAGGCCGCCGGCCAGACCACGGTCTGAACCGATTGGCGGCGCTTCCTTCCCTCGAAACGCTGCAGCGGGCCCAAAAAGCGGGCGACAAGACACCGCTCGCGAGCGCACTCGCCGAACTCGAGCGCGCGCCCGAAGCATCCGCAACCCTCGATCTGCTCGATGCCGCCTGGTCGGCACCGCGGGCGCATGTGATCGGGCTCACCGGTCCACCGGGAGTCGGTAAATCGACGCTTGCGGGCGCGCTGATCGGTCGCTGGCGGCAAAACGGAACCAGCATCGGCGTGATCGCCGTCGATCCTTCGTCGAAGCGCTCGGGCGGCGCGCTGCTCGGCGATCGCACGCGGTTGCGCACCGATCCGACCGATGGCGGGGTGTTCGTCCGCTCGATGGCGGCGCGCGACAGGCTGGGCGGCCTCGCCGATCTCACTTTGTCCGCGATGGTGTTGATGCGGGCTTTGTTCGACCGGGTGCTGGTGGAGACCGTCGGCGTTGGGCAGTCCGAGACCGATGTCGCCGATACGACCGACACGGTGCTTTTTTGCGTGCAACCCGGATCGGGCGACGGGGTTCAATTCATGAAGGCCGGTATCGTCGAGATCCCGGATGTCGTGGCCGTGACCAAGGCGGATACAGGCGCCGTGGCCACGCGCACCCGATCCGATCTTGCCGGCGCGTTGACGCTGTCGCCCGATGCAGCGGGCGGCTGGTCGGTGCCGGTGCTGGCGGTTTCGGCGCAGACCGGGGTCGGGCTCGACGAGCTCGACGCGGCGATCGACCGGCATGCGGTGTGGCTCGGCGAGGCCGGGCGGCTCTCGGCTCGGCGGCAGGCGCAGAGCGAGCTGTGGTATCGTGACGCGATTCGCGAACGGCTCGGGCGCGATGGAGCGAAGACAATTCCGTCGCTCGCGGCGGGATCGGCCGTTTCGCCGTTCCGGGCCATTTCGGATATCGTGTCGGGGCGACGCTGATCGAGTGATGACAGATGCAGGAACGGGCACGCAACGCTGAATCGGAAACCACGCCGCCGCTGACCGATCTCCGGCAGCATGGCTATGCGCGCATTTGGCCGCAATTGGTCAATCAACTGGTCGCGCTCGGCTGGAGCGAGGCGGATATGGAGCAGGCGGGCGCGACGTTCCGCTTCTCGCTGACCTTGTTCGGTTCGCTCTATCGCGCAAACGGCGCACCGTTCGTCACACACACGGTCGGCGCTGCGTCCATTCTGGCCATTCATGGCGCGCCACCCGTTCTGGTCCAGGGCGGCCTGCTACATGCCGCCTACACCCATGGCAGGCTCGCGAAGGCGCCGCGCGACACACTCGATCCGGCGCATCGCAATCTCGTGACGCGCCAGGTCGGGGCTGTAATCGAGGAACTCGTCCGCAATTATCGGCGCTATCCACCCTCGATGGTGCCGATTCCCGACAGCGTCGATGCTTACGAAGAGGACGTCGCAGCGGTCATGCTGATGCGTGCCGCCAATCATCTGGAAGAGCAGCTCGACTTCGGGCTCGCCTATGCGAGCAAGGTTCAGAAACGAGGTGCCGCCGTGCTCGGTCATGCGCGCCTGCTGCTGCCGGCGCTTGGCTATGATCGGCTGCTGGCAGAGATCGAAGCCGCCGAGCAACTGAACGACATGCCCAATGACATTCCGGCGTCGCTGCAGAGCGTGGCAAGAGCCTCGGGCCAGGTCTCCGAATAGCACCCGTGCGGCGGCGCTAGAGCCGGCCGGCTTTGCGCATGGCCGCCACCAGCCGGTCGTGCGGCAGTGCGTGGCACGTATGACCTTCGAAGCCGGTCATCGTTTCGGCCTGGCACATCGCATTGAGAATCGCTTCCTGCGTTGCTTCGGCTGCGGCAAGGAACAACGGCGACATGCTGTCATTCGAGACGGTGCGCACGGTGGTGATGGCGTCGTCCTGCTTGACCGTGTTGCCGGTCGAGAAGGCGAGGAAGATGTCGCCGGACGAGTTGTTGCCGATACCGCCGACCCAGGCGAGCCCGATCGTGGCGCGCCGGGCGAGCCGCTGGCACTGGATCGGCAGCAGCGGTGCGTCGGTCGCAAGGATTACTATGATTGAACCCTCGGCGCGTGGCGCCGGCTGCGGCTCGACATAGCGCACGGTCGGCACGATATCGGCGCCGATCATCTCGCCGACCGGTACGCCGTCGACGCGGAACAATTGTCGCGTGCCGTAGTTGGCCTGGACCAGCGCGCCGACGGTGTATGTCCCGGCTGGCGTGGTCGCGACGCGCGACGCGGTGCCGGTGCCGCCCTTAAAGTCATGCGCCATCATACCGGTACCACCGCCGACATTGCCTTCAGCGATCGCACCGCTTTTGGCATTGTCGAGCGCCTCGAACGCATGTTTCTGCAGCACGGGGAATTTCTCGGCGTTCGACAGCCAGCCGTCATAGGTCTCGGCCACGATCGGCAGATGCCAGGCGGCCGGCTTGGCCTCGCGCACCGCATACTGGCAGAGCGCGTCGCGGACGATCCCGACCGAATGGGTGTTGGTGATGCAGATGGGCATGCCGACCATGCCCTGTTCGGCAACCCAGATCGTGCCCGTCATCTCGCCATTGCCGTTGAACGAGTGGTAACCGGCATAGACATAATCGGACCAGATGTTGGGGCGCGGCCAGATCGCGGTGACGCTGGTGCGCACCACATGGGGCTTGTCTTCGATGATGGTCGAATAGCCGACCGCCACGCCCTCGATGTCGGTGATGGCGTTCAGTTTACCCGGCTGCAATGTTCCGATCTTGATGCCGAGATCGCGAAGCCGTCCGCGCGCCATAAAAAACTCCCGTTCCAAATTTGGTGAGGGAGTTTAAGGGGCCGGACCGGGCGATGGCAAAATCGGAGCGCGGGTCTAGAACTTCGCCCAGTCGGGTTTGAGCGGTGTGAGCTTCGCCTCGCCAGCGACGAATGAGCCGGGCGGGGGCGGCGGATCGAGATACTCGATTCGGATCATTGCGAGCCCGACCGCGCCGCCGTCTGTCCTGGTCGCACTGGCCGTCTCGCCGGCTTCCTTGTCGCCGAGCATGACCGGCGTTCCGGGTGCCGGGAGCGGGCCTTCGATGTTGACCGGCATCAGGCGCTTGCGCACAAGCCCGCGATAGTGGGTTCGCGCGGTCAGCTCCTGGCCCATGTAACAGCCTTTGTCCCAGTCGATGCCGTGCAGCTCGTTGAATCCGTTCTCGAGCAGAATCGCTTTTTCGACTTTGAGATCGCGGCTACCGTCCGGCACGCCGAGCGCGATGCGGTGCCGGTCGTAATCGTCGGCATTGCCGGGTTCGACGCCGGCTGTGCGCAACGCATCGGCAATACCGGCACGCGGCAATATCGCGCGCGCACCCAGGGCCGACAGACGCGGATCCACATAGACGATGCCGCTGCCAAATGGTTTGGCTGCCCCAGGTTCGGCCGTCAGGCCGAGCGTTTCGAGTGCGCGCTCGCCGAAGACCAGCGCGACGCCCTGTTCGTTATTGGCGTCGGCGACGGTCACCTTGGAACGGAGTTTGTAGAGCGACAGCCGGCGCAACAGGTCCTGGCGCCGATCCGCCTCGCAATCGAGCAGGAACGCATCGCCAGAAACGGCGATGAAGAAATCATGCAGATACTTGCCCTGCGGCGTGAGGAATGCCGCCCAGATGGCGCGCTCGGTGGTTGCGTGCATCACGTCGTTCGAGACGAGGCCCTGCAGGAACGCATAGCGATCCTCGCCGGCGACTTTCAAGACGCCGCGGCTGTCGGGCAGAAGATAGTGGGATTGGCTCATCGATACTCCGGGTCCAGCATGCTCAAGATTGGCGAGCGGCGCGTGCTTTGCAAGTCACCGGCGGGTGACCTAGTCGCGTCCGCGTGGATCGAGAGCCGCTTCGAGCCCGTCGCCCAGCAGGTTGAACGCGATGACGGTCACAAAAATCAGCAGACCGGGCCAGACCGCGAGCATCGGCGCGCTCCAGATCAGCTCCTGCGCGCCGGTCAGCATGTTGCCCCAGCTTGGCCATGGCGGCTGAATGCCGAGACCGAGGAAAGACAGTACCGACTCGAACAGAATGACATTACCGATTGAAAGGGATAAGGCGACGAGAATCGGTGTCGCGAGGTTCGGCAGGATATGGGTCAGCATGATGCGTGCCGGCCGCGCGCCCAGCGCCTCGGCGGCACGCACATAGTCGCGCTGGCGCAGCGAGAGCGTCGTACCGCGCACCAGGCGCGCGACCGTCGTCCAGCCGACCAATGCCACGAGGATTGCGACGCGCCAGAAACTGGTGGCGGGCGAGTGCGCCCATTCCGCCGGCAACCCGAGCTTGGTGAGGTCGATCGCCGCCAGCACGATCAGCAGAGGCAGAAGCGGCAGCGCGATCACGCCATCGGCCATGCGCATCAGCAGTGAATCGAGCCGGCCGCCGTAATAGCCCGCGGGCAAGCCAATCGCGATACCGAGCAACGCGGCGGCAAGGCCCGCGACCAGGCCAAGGCCGAGCGAGATGCGTCCGCCATAAGCGAGCCGCACCAGAAGATCGCGGCCGAGTTCGTCGGTGCCGAATGGATGCTCGGCCGACGCCGGTGCGTAGCGATTCATGATGTCGACGATATCGGCCGGCGTGTCGAGCCAGGCGGCGATCAGCGGTGCCCCCAATGACAGCAAAGCGAGCGTCGCGATGATCACCGCCGCGACCAGCGCCAGCGGTTGGCGGCGCAGCGCGGCGAAGAAACCGACCGGCGGCAAAGTGCCGGCTGCAATTCGGCGGGTGGCGGCGAGCTGGGTCATCGGTAGCGCACCCGTGGGTCGAGCCAGGCATAGGCAAGATCGGCCAGCAGATTGCAGGCCAGCACCAAAGCGGTTGCGATCATCAGTCCGAGCAAGGCGAGATTGTAATCGTTGCCCATGATCGCGTCGTAGATCGTCTTGCCCATCCCGAGCCAGGAAAACATTGTCTCTGTAATGAGCGCGCCGGAGAAGAGCGCACCGAAATCGAGTGCGAGAATGGTTACGACCGGGATCATCGCGTTGCGCAACGCATGGAACCAGAGTAACCGGGCCGTCGACACGCCCTTGGCGCGCGCGGTGCGGATGAAATCCTGCCGCAGCGCTTCGCGCATCGACGCCCGCACATAGCGCAGGATGCCGCCGGTGCTCGCGATTGCCAGCGTCACGACCGGCAGGATCAGATGGTTCAGCGAGCCGCCGATGCTGCCATCGCCCATGCCACCGGCCGGCAGCCAGCCGAGAATGACTGCGAACAGGATGATCGCGAGAATGGCCAGCCAGAATTGCGGCATCGAAATGCCGGCGAAGGCCACGAGATTGATCGCATGATCGAGCGGCCGTCCGCTGCGCCAGGCGGCGAGCATGCCGAGCGGCAAGGCAAGTGCCAGCGCGAGCGCAAAGGCGCCGCCCATCAACAGGATCGTATTGCCGAGCCGGTCGCCGATGACGGCGGCGGCCGGTTGCGCATAGATCCGGGAATAACCGAAATCGCCCTGCAGCGCGCTGCCGGCCCAGGCGAGATAGCGGTCGATCAGCGGCTGGTCGAGTCCGTACACGGTCTTGAGGCGGGCGATATCGGCGCTGGTCAGCGTCGGATCCGCCGTCATCATCAGATCGATCGGATCGCCGGGCATCAGCCCGATCAGGCCGTAGATCGCAAACGACATCAGCGCGAGCAGGATCGCGGTTTCCACCAGGCGGCGAAGCAGGAATCCGGTCATCGCTGCGGGCTTGTGTCCGCTAGTCCGTCACGCGCCAGTTCTCGACCCACAGACTTGTCGAATACTGGTTGCCGGTCGGTTCGATGCCGTTGAGCCAGAGCGGCAGGATGAAGGCCTGGCTGCGAAACCAGAGCGGCAGTGCCGGCAGTTCCTCGGCGTAGATTTCCTGCAGCCGTTGCCACATGCCGCGCCGCTTCTCGCGGTCGAGTTCCACCTCCATCGCGTCGATCAGGGCATCGACTTCGTCGTTGCGATAGCCCGAAGAGTTCTGGCCCTGCCAGTTATTCTCTTCGGTCGGAATCATCGTCGAGTGCATCGTCGTGCGCGGCACGCTTTCGGGTGCGCTCAACCAGGCGAACAACGCAAGGCCGTCGAAGAGCCGCTGCTGCACGGTTTCACCGAAGAACACCCGCGCCGGCTGGTTCTGTATCGCGACTTCGATGCCGAGCTCGCGCCACTGGCTTTGCAATACCTGTTCGACCAGTTCGCGCGAGCGATCGCCCGCCGTGCTCATGATCGAGAAAGAGAGGCGCTCGCCGGCATCGTTGGCCCGCCAGCCATCTGGCCCCTCGTGCCATCCGGCTTCCTCGAGAAGCGCCACCGCCTGGGCCGAGTCGTACGGATATGCCATCACGTCTTCGGCGTACATCCAGTCGAGCGGATTGACGTTGGTTAGCGCGACGGTCTGCTTGCCGGCAAAAAGCTGGTCGTTGATGCGATCGCGGTCGATGGCATAGAGCAACGCGCGCCGGACTCGCAGGTCGGACAGGATAGGACTGTCGAAATTGGGTTCGAGATGCTCGTAGAAAAGCACCGGCTTGTAGAGCACATGAAACCGGTCGCCATGCCGCGTCTCGAAGGCGATCGCCTGATCGAGCGCGAGGCCGAGTTCTCCGGAAATCATGTCGATCGAGCCCGACAGCAGGTTGGCTTCGAGCGCCGCCGTGTTCTCGATCGCAATCAGGCGAATGCGTTCGAAGGCGGCCTGTTCGCCCCACCAGGTCGGATTGCGTTCGAGCAGGATCTCGGCGCCAGGCGTGATCTGCGCGACACGATAGGGGCCGAACCAGAGCCCGGGATTGGTCGAATCCGTATCGAACAAAGTGCGATGACGGTACTCACGCGGATTCTCTTCGAAGATCGCGCGTTCGAGATGAGCCGGCAGCAGGCCGAAATCGTTGAATGCGTTGTAGTTGAAGTCGACGCGATCCTGATGGATCGTAAACGTCTTGTCGTCGATCACATCGATCGCAAGGATGCGCCGGTATCCTTCGCCGGATACGACGCCGCTCTCTTCATGGCGTCCCACTTCCCAGGTGAAAATGACGTCAGCCGTTGTGATTGGCGTGCCGTCGCCCCAGGTGGCGTCGGGTTGCAGCGTGAAGGTGATCGCGACGCCCTCGGCAAATTCGCTGCCTTCGGGTAACGGTTCGATCACCGCGCCACCATTCTCGATGGTCGGCAGCTCGACGCAGAGCATGCAGACCAGTTCCCATGCCTGGTCGTAGGTGGTGATCGGGCGTTGCGTGAAGCCGAGCAGATAGGACTTCGCCAGCATCGCCTCGATATTGGGGTGCATTGTAGCCGGATATTGCGCAACGCCGATGCGCAATTCGTCGCGCGCGAAAGCCGGGCCGCAGAGCGACATGGCAAACAGAATCAGGAACAGGCGGGCATAGCGGCGCATGTATCTTTGTAGCCATTTGCGCGCGGACCGGCCAGCGGGACCGCAGGCGGGTGTCGAAGGGACCACTACTGGCCGAGCTTTCACGCCCGATGGAGACGCCCGTGCCGGCCCAGGATCTCACAGAGCCGGACCGGATCGATAGCGCGGCAGATCCGTCCCGCCGGGCGCATTGTCGTCATGGACCTGGCTGCCAGCATTGCATTCAGGACAGCCTCTTCGACCGCCTCGACCGCCGCGAGATAGAGCGGATCGAGGATTTCGCCATTCAGATGTTCGAAGGCGAGCCGATCGTCCGAAAGCTGCGGCAGAGGCCGCGGGTCGGCCACGCTGAACGCGAGGAAGATATCGCTCGAATTATTGCTGCCTGGCGTGCCATGTCGTGCGATTCCCATCGAAGCGCGGCGCGCGAGATGCCGCAGGTTCAACGCGGCCAGCGGCGCGTCCGTCGCGAGAACGACGATGATCGATCCGGTTTCCCTCTGGAACAGGCGGTCTTCGGTCATTTCGCGCCCGATCGGAACGCCGAGAACGGTGAACCAGTCGCGCTCGCCGTGATTGGCCTGAACAAGCGTGCCGACCGTGTAGCGCCGGCCGCCAAGCTCGACGCGCCGCGACGCGGTTCCGGTGCCGCCTTTGAACTCGTAACAGATCATGCCGGTGCCGCCGCCGACATTGCCTTCGGCGATCGCACCGCCGGCGGCACTGTCGAGTGCCGCAAAAACATGCTCGGCGCGCACATGCTGCCCGTTGATATCGTTCAACGCGCCGTCATAAGTCTCGGCGACGACCGGCATGGCCCAGAGATGGTGTTGCCGGAAGGCGTCGGCGTAGAGATCGATCGTCCAGCGCGTCGCAGCGTGGTGGACGATGCCGACCGAATGGGTGTTCGTGATGCAGACCGGTCCGATGAAATAGCCGCCGTCTTGGACCCAGTGGCTGCCCGTCATCTCGCCATTGCCGTTGAGACTGAACTGGCCGGCCCAGACCGGTTGCGGTTCGCGATGCCTGCCGTGCGGCAGGATGGCGGTGACGCCGGTCCGGATCGGACCGCCTTGGGCCGGCGCGTCGTCGATCAGCGTCGTGTATCCGACGAGAACGCCCTCGACATCGGTGATGGCGTTGAGCGGGCCCGGCTCGCCGGGCAGATCAAGCCCGAGCTCTCTCGCGCGCTTTGCCATCAATCGCGGCGCCGCAGATAGAGGCCGATCGAGGCCACGATCAGCGAGAACAGGACGAGCAGGGTCGCGATGGCGTTGATTTCGGGTTTCACGCCGCGGCGCAGCATGCCGAAAATGAACAGAGGAAGGGCCGTCGAATCGACATCTGCGATGAAATAGGTGATGACGAGGTCGTCCATCAAAATGATGAACGCAAGCAGCGCACCACCGATGATGCCGGGGGCGAGCTGGGGCAGGATCACGCGGCGCAACGTGACCCATTCATTGGCACCCAGATGGCCGATGCCTCTTCCAGCGAGCGGTCCATGCCGGCGAGCCGCGCCTGTACAATGATGAACACGTAGCTGCACAAAAAAGTGCAGTGGCCGATGATGATGGTCATAAGCCCGAGCTTGAACCCGGCGGTCACGAAAAAGATCAGCAGGCCGATGCCAAGCACGATATCGGGCATGATCATCGGCATGAACATCAGCATGCGGTAGGTGCTTCGTAGCCGGAAGCGATAGCGCGCGAGCGCAAGCGCGGTCGCGGTGCCGATGATCGTGGATATCGTCGTCGTGGTGAGCGCGACGATCGCGCTGTTCTTGACTGCGTTGAGCAGCTCTTCCGTCGAATCGATATAGACCGAATCGGTCAGAAATCCATCGGTATTGATCTGGGTCAGACCGAAGATCTTGCCGTACCAGTCGAAGGTGAAACCCTGCCAGACCATCATGTTGACCGGGTTCGCGTTGAACGAATAGATCACGATCACGATGAGCGGCGCGTAGTTGAAGGCGAAGAAGATCACGCCGTAGAGCGTGAGCACGCGCCAGCTCCAGCGATTCTGTCGGCGCGGCCGTATCAGGTCGGCGGCCTTTGCGGATATGTCGGGTATCGGGCTCACACTCTATCGCTCCGGGCTAGATCGCGAGGCCCTGGTCGCGCTCGGTCCGGCGCAGCACCAGCGTGACGTAGGCGAACAAAAGTGCGAGCACGATCGAAAAGGGTTATCGGCTTCGCCTTCTCCTCGAACCGGCGGTCCTGCTCGAACCGGACTATCGCTGCGACGAACGCGTGCTGCACGAACTCCAGCGCGACCATATCGAGGCGATTCGGGGTTTGTCGCGCAAGACGCCCTGGGTCGAGTTGTTCGGTATCGATGCGCGATTCCACGAAACGGTGGCGAGGGGCAGTGGCAACGAACTGGTGGTCGAGACGATTCAGAAGCAGAACCGGATCCGCCGGCTCTGCGAGTATCTGGGTTATGAGCGCCTCGATCGCGTCAAGGCGTCGCTGCAGGAGCATCTTTCCATTCTCGAAAGCCTGCTCGACGGCGATCGTGCCTGGGCGGCGGCGCAACTTCGCCGCCATCTCGAGAAGTCGCTCAAACAGAGCCTCACGCATTACCCGCGCGATATCGCAGCCCTGCGTTCGGGCGCGCGGCGGCTCGACGGCATGGCGATCGACGCGCCCGGGCACAAGGCCGGCACGCGATAAGGCTGGCTCGCCCAAGGGCCGCTCGCTAGCATCGCGCCAGCCTTGTGGATGTCCGACATGACCGAACAACTGGTTTTGACCGAGCGCGATGGCGCTGTTGTGCGTCTGACGCTCAATCGGCCGGAGCGGCGCAACGCGCTCGACCGTGCGATGTGGCAGGGGCTCGAAGAGGCTGTCCGCGCGGTGTCGGCCGATGACAGCGTCCGCTGTGTGGTGGTGACGGGCGCAGGGGATTCGTTTGGAGCAGGCGCCGATCTGGCCGAGTTCGAACGCGAACGCTGGACGCCCGACCAGGCGGGGATCTACGGGCGCATGATGGTCGCGACGCTCGATGCGATCCGCGAATGCCCCCATCCGACCCTCGCGGCGATCCGCGGCGCCTGCATGGGCGGCGGGCTCGAGATCGCGGTCTGCTGCGATCTGCGCATTGCGTCCGCCTCGGCCAGGTTCGGCGCGCCGATCCAGAAGATCGGCGTCGTCATGCCCTGGCCGGAACTTGCGATGTTCGTCGAACTGATCGGTCGCGCAGCGACACTCGAGATGCTGCTCGAAGGCCGGGTCTGGTCGGCGGAAGAGGCGATGTACAAAGGACTGGTAACGCGAACGGTTGCCGATGTCGCGTTCGACGACGAGATCGCGCAGACGGTCGCGCGCGTGGCGTCCGGGGCGCCGTTGTCCCACCGGCTGCATAAACGCATGGTGCAGCGGCTTGGCGACAGGCGGCCGCTCGATCCCGCGGAGTTTTGCGAAGCCTATGATGCGGTGTCGTTCGACGATTATCGTGAAGGCATCCGCGCTTTCCTCGAAAAGCGGAAACCGGATTTTCGAGGCCGATAGTCCGGTCGTTGCAACAGGAGATGGTATGAACGGAGCGATGATCTGCGCGCCGCAGCCCGAAGCGGTCGAAGCCGGCGCCCGGGCGCTGATGGCGGGCGGCAATGCGATCGATGCCGCAATTGCCTGTGCCTTCGTGCAGGGTGTGGTCGATCCGCTGATGTGTGGCATCGCGGGGTTCGGCAGTGCACAGATCTACATGCCGGCCGAGAAAGTTCACGCGTTCGTCGATTTCCACGGCCGCGTGCCGGCGGCGGCGGCGCCGGATATGTGGGCGCATCTGGTCGAGGGCGAGACGCGCGACGGATTCGGTTTCGTCGTGAAGGGTGCCGTGAACGATGTCGGCTATCAATCGATCACGACGCCGGGCAGTCTTGCCGGCTACAGCGAGGCGCATACGCGGTTCGGACGGTTGCCCTGGGCCGATGTCGTAGCACCCGCGGTTGCGCAAGCGTCGAACGGCTTCAATGTCTCGCCCGACGTGAGTCACTATTGGACTTCGATCGACGAGCCCGGCCGCGTTTCGGTGCTCGACCGGCTGTGCTTCACCGCGCCATCGCGGCGGCTCTACACCCTGCCTGACGGAACGCCAAAGCCGATCGGTACGCTGGTAAAAAATCCCGATATGGCACGCACCTTGAGCCACATTGCGGAAGAGGGCGCCGATGTTTTTTATAAGGGCGCCATCGCCGAGGCAATCGCAGCCGACATGCAGGTGAATGGCGGTCTGCTCTCGCTCGAGGACCTGCGCAATTATCGTAACATGCCGGCAGCACCCCTGCACGGTACCTATCGCGGCTTCGACATCTTCACCAACCGGCCGCCCGGTGGCGGCATCATGCTGATCGAGATGCTCAACATGCTGGAGGGTTTCGATCTCGCGTCGCTTGGTCACAATTCGCCGAACTACATCCGTATCGTCGCGGAAGCGATGAAGCGCGCGACCGCCGACAAGGATGCGTATGTTGGCGACCCTTTGTTCATCGATGTGCCGGTCGAACGCCTGACCGACAAGGCTTACGCGGCCGACCAGGCCGAGGAGATCCGCGCCGGCCGCAAGGCGAGCGTGACGCGGCTCGGCCAGAGCGAAAGCCCCGGCACCACGCATATCTCGGTGATCGATCGCGACGGCAACATCGTCTCTATGACGCATTCGCTCGGTATGATGTCCGGCGTCGTCACTGAAGGGCTCGGGTTCATGTATAACGGCTGCATGGGCGTGTTCGATCCGCGCCCGGGCCGGCCCGGCTCGATCGCCCCGGGCAAGGCCCGTTTCAGCTCGATCTGCCCGACGATCGTGTTCCGCGACGGCAAACCGGTATTGATCCTCGGTGCTCCGGGCGGCACGCATATTGCAATGGGCGTGCTGCAGGTGATGCTGAACGTGCTCGATTTCGACATGCCGGTGCTCGATGCGGTGATCGCGCCGCGCTTCTGCGCGACCAGCGATACGATCGATGTCACCGCGCGAATCCCGACCTATGTGTCCGACAAGCTGGTCGAAGCCGGTTATCCCGTCTGGCGCAGCCCGATGAGCTACGACATCGCCGGCGTGCATGCGATCCGCATCGGTCCTGACGGTGTGCTCTCCGGCGCAGCGGATCCTGCCTATGGCGGCGGAATGGCGCTGCGCTTATAGCGCGTTTAATTTCAGCAGCGTCAGATCGGGGCGCTATTGCATCGGCTGCTAATGCGCGCGGACGTCGCCGCCGTCGACATTCTTGTAGGCGCCGTTCTCAAGATAGATCGCACGGCAGGCGCCGCTGCCGAGGTCAGGGTAATCGAAGCAGGCCTGTTCCGCCTCGGTGCGCCAGTTGCCGGACCATTGCCATTTGCTGCTGCCTTCGGCCGGTCCGCCGACCCCGACGATGCTGCCGTCTGGCATGTAATGCTCCGTAAAATAGAGCCAGTCGCTGCCGTCGAACGCCCGGCCTTCGGCTTTCACATCAGTCAACGCCGCGGCGAGGTCGTCGTCGGTTAGCAGGACGGCGTCGGGTCCCAGCTCTTTCTCGCCGTCGGCGAGGGCGGGCGGGCCGACAGCGGTCACGGACAGCAACATCGCCGCGACGAACATAATCTGTTTCATCATGGATGGATCTCCTGATCGGGGGTTGACGTCAATTCTTGCCCGAAACAGGGCGGCGGCGAAAGCCGGGCGAGGATCGCCGACGGCCGCGCTCCGCAATCGGCCGAGTCCGTGATATAAGGCATTAGGTATTGAGGGTTTACTGATGGCGCGAAGCACGGTGATCGTGGCCCCGCGGGAGCGGTTCTCCTCGGTCGTGGAATCGCTGGAATCGCTATTCGCGACGGTCCCGGCGACCGTGCCGGTCGTCGTCGTCGAGGGCTGTTCGCCGGCCTCCGTGCGGGCGGCCCTTGCAAAACTGCAGGCGCGACGCCCGTTCGATCTCGTGTCGCTCGACTGGTATGTGACGCCGCATGAGGCGCGCAACATCGCCTTCGAGCGTGTCGAAACCGAGTTCGTGATCTTCGCCGACAACGACATGATCTATGAGCCGAACTGGCTCGATCATCTCGAATCCAATGCCGATCGCAACCAGGCGGATGCGGTGGCGCCGCTGATCTGCATCGGCCCGCCGATGGCGACCAAGGCGCACCATGCCGGCGGCACGCTGATCGTCGAGGATGGCAAGAAGCGGCCGCAGATCACAGAAAAACACCGGCACATGAACGATCCGGTCGAACGGGTGACGGCCGAGACGGCGCCCGAAACGAATGAGGTCACCGAGTTTCATTGTTTCCTTGCGCGCACCGATTTCGTGCGCAAGCTCGGGGCGCTCGACGAACGGCTGATCACGCGCGAGCAGATGGACTTCGCGCTGCGCACCGCGCTTGCCGGCGGCCGGATCACGTTCGAGCGGCATGCGATCGTCACCTATGCGGCGAAGACCGCGGTCGAGCTCGAGGATCTGTCTTACTATCTGTTTCGATGGTCGCACCGGCTCGCGGCGCAGTCGGTCCGCACCTTCCAGCAGGTCTGGGGCGTCGAGCTCGACGAGCATAATATCCTGCGCCTGTGGATCGAACGGCATCGGCTGCGCGCGATCATGAGCGCCTATCCGGCCGAGGTGAAGAAACTCGGCAAGGATGAATTCGAGGCAAGCTTCGCGCCGGTCATCGAACACGAGTTGACCGACAAGGCGTTCGCGACGCGCGATAAGGCGCGCAAGCTGCGCGTGCCGCCGCCGCCCGATCCTGCCGCAGTCGCGGCGTATCTCGCGACCAAGCGGCAGGCGCTGGCTACAGCGGGCGCCGCGCCGGCAGCGGCTAACACCGCGCGCGTGCCGAAACCGGGCGATCCGCTCCGCATCCTGCCTGGTCCCGAGTGGCGCGAGCGCCCGATGCTGGTCGCGGGAATGGCGACGATGCCCAGCCGCCAGCCCACGATACGCGCCGCCATCGGCTCTATTCTCTCGCAGGTCGACCGGCTGTTCCTGTTTCTCGACCGGTTCGAAACCGAGATCGACATCCGCCATCCGAAGATTGTGGTGCTGCGCTCGCAGGAGTTCGGCGACCTGCGCGCCAACGGCAAGCTGCTGGGTCTCACGATGTGCAGCGGCCCCACGCGCTATTTCACGGTGGACGACGATATCCGTTACCCGCCGGACTATGTCGCACGGATGAATGCGCAGCTCGATGCTCTGCCGCGCGAGACGGTGCTCGGCGTTCATGGTAGCCGGTTGCGTCCGCCGGTTCGGTCCTATCGCGACGATCGTGAATCGCTGCATCGGGCGATGCTCCGTTCGCAGCACGAGCCGGTCGACGTCATCGGTACCGACAGCGCGGCCTTCGATACCCGGGTTCTGAATTTCGATGTGCGCCACTGGGAAAGCGTCAACATGGTCGACCTGAATTTCGCGATCGAATGCGCGAAGCGGGGGCTGCGGCGTCTATTGGCGACGCGCCGGCGCTATTGGGTCGAAGCATTGTCGGAAAACCAGCCCGACAGCATTTACGCAAAGCTGAAGCAGGACGACACGCGCCAGACGGCGCTTGCCAATGCGCTGCTCAAATTCGGGCCGTCCGCTGCAACGTTGGTCACCGCAAATGGGGAACAGGTCGGCGACGCGTCTGCGGCTCGTTAGACACCAACAGGGGGATGCATGACACATCATCAATCCGGCGCGCATGCTTGTTGCTCGGCGGCGAGCGGTCCGATGGATCGTCGTCGTTTCATGAGCCTTACCGCCGTTGCGGCAGCGGGCGGGTTTACGCTTGCCAGCATGCCGCAACCGGCCGTCGCTGCCGGAAAGGCCAAGGCGCTTCTGCTGAGCTGCATGGATTATCGCCTGATCGACGATCTGGTGCGTTTCATGGACAAGCAGGGGCTGCAGGATCAGTACGATCATGTCATCCTGGCCGGCGCCTCGCTCGGCGTTGTCAGCAATGCCTTTACCGACTGGCACGAGACCTTCTGGCAGCATCTCGACGTGGCGATCGACCTGCATCACATCGAGACGGTCATCGTCGTCGATCATCGCGACTGCGGCGCCTATCGCATCGCGCAGGATGTGGATACAGCCGGCGAACCGGCCGTCGAATTCGATCAGCATCGCGCCACGATGGTCGAGTTCGCGAACCAACTCGAAGAGCGCCATCCCACGCTCGGCCTCGAAACCTATTTGATGGCGCTCGACGGCAGCGTCGAACCGGTCGAACTGGGTTAAGGCTCGGTCTTCGCCGCGTCGGCGGGGGCCGCGGTCCCGCCGAGGCGGAACGAACGTAGCCCGTATCGCACCACGACCAACCGCACGACGATGACGAACATGAGCGTGGCAAGGATCGCGGCCGCGACGATCCATGGCCGGTGTTCGTTCGCATCGGCAATCTGCAATCCGAACAGCAGCAGCAGGCCGCCGGCGACCGCGATCTCTTCATAGGGTTCGCCCTGGAACGTGCGCGGCTCGCGGCCGGTCACCACGTCGAGCAGCATGCCGCCGCCGGCGCAGCTCAGCGCCGCGCAGAACGGTACCCAGATCCAGTGGAGATCGGCGATGATCGCGACCGCAGCCCCGACCATCGCGTAGGCGGCCATGCCGATCGCGTCGAACAAGACGCGCACCTTGTCGAATTCCTTGGAGGCCGCCGCATGTCCGCTGGTGAAGCGCGAGACGATCGTGCCCGCGATCAGCACCGCCAGAATGACATGGATGTAGATGGGATCCTGAAAGATGAACGGCGTGCGTCCGATCAGCAGATCGCGCAACGTGCCGCCGCCGGCGGCAGGCAACAAAGTGAGGATGAATGCGCCCCACAGATCGTAGCGGCGTTGCTGGGCGCGCATAAATCCGGCCAATCCGAAGGCGGCAGTGCCCATCAGCTCCAGCATCAGGAACCAGCGCGTATCGACCGCCTCGATCAGCCGGTATCGCGTGGCTTCGGACAGCGTCAGTAGCGTGTCATCGGCAAAACCTGCCTCGTACCACAGCGCATGCGTCCATGACGCCGTCGCGGCTTCCTGCACGGCCGCGCGATCGCCTTCGCGCGCGGCGATCACGGCAATCGACTGGTCGAACCCGGCAAGATCGAGATGGCCGACGCGCCCGTCCGTATCGATCAAGGCGAGCACCGATTCCAGCATGCGTTGTTGATGATCGAACGCGAGCTGCGGCGTGATCGCCATCGCGATCGCGAGGGCCTCGTCGGGATTCTTCAGGGCGTCCGTCCAGCCCTTGATGCTGGCGCGGAGGAAACGCACCAGCGCATCGCGCTTCGCCGGATCCTCGAGGCTTGATCGCAGCACGTAGAATCCGTCTTCGAGGAAACCGAGTTTCTCGTCGCCCAGCCGTTCGGCCATCAGATTGGCTGGCGTCAGGCCGGAATCGATGATCGTCCAGTATTCGTTGTAGGTCATCGCGGTGACGCAGGCGGCTTTGCCTTCGATCAAATCGGCACCGTTCGGACGTTGCTGCACGATCTCGACCTGGTGCGGATCGATTCCGACCTGCGCGAGCCAGAAGCGCAGATTGAGTTCATCGCCGACATTCCACACGCCGATGCGCTTGCCCGCGACATCGCCGGAGTAACGCACGCCGGCATCGTGCCGGCAGACGATCATTGTGCCCGATTTCTGAAAGATCTGACCGATATTGACCAGATCGACGCCGCGTTTACGCGCTTCGATGACGGCGGGCAGCCAGTTGAGCGCGACATCCGCTTCGCCGGTTTCAAGCGCGGTCAGCGGCTGGATACCGCTGCCGCCCTCGAGCAGTTCGACATTGAGCCCTTCGCGTTCGTAGAAGCCTTTGGCGTCGGCGACATAGAGCCCGGCGAATTGTGCCTGGTTGTACCACATCAATTTGACGCGGATCGTCGCGGCGGGGCCGGGCGCAGGCTCGGCGGCTTCGCCGCTCGTCTGTTGCGCGCGCGCGGGCGAGACGAGATCGCTGTCGCCGACACCGAGCAACAGCAGCACGGTGATCGCCAGCGATCCTGTGATGGATTTCAGTCGCAGCGCCTTTTCCCCTGGTCGGCGATTCGCTGCCGGCATCGTAATACGAAAATGGCGCGCTCCGGCTCCGGCAGGTCTCGCCGGAAAAGACGGTCAGGACTGAGACCGGGGCGGGTCAGGCATCGCAGCGGCGCCAGCCGCAGGCCAGCCATTCCAACCCGCTTGACAGTCCGGCCGGCTGCCGACTAGAACATTTCAGGAACAAACATTCATAAACCAGCAAGACGGAGCCGGCATCATGGACGGGCAGGGGAGTGATTTCCCTGAAGATTCAGACCTCGCGGTGTCCGCTGCCGATACCCCCGGCACGGATCAACCTCCCGCCGCGAGATTGGATCGCCTCGGCCATGACGCCGGCCATCCGGGCCGGTCTGACGAGCGCATTGCTTCGCTTCGGGTGCTCGTCGGACGGCTCGCGCCAGGCGCGGTCGGGGCCGGCAGCCGGATCCCCCTCGGGCTCGAAGCCCTCGACCGCGCACTTGGCGGCGGTTTGCCGCATGCCGCCCTGCATGTCGTGGCGCCGGGCGATGGCAGTGCGGCCGCGACCGGCTTTGCGACCTTCCTGCTTGCCCACCTGCAGCGCGGCAGCGACGGGCCGGCCTTCTGGCTGCCCGCAAGAGCGGATCTTTATGGCCCCGGCCTCGCCCGGCTCGGGCTCGATACCGGCCGGCTGATCCTGGTCGAGGCAACGCGGCCGGCCGACCGGCTCTGGGCTTTCGAAGAGGCGCTCCGCACAGCCGGTCTTGCCGGTGCCGTGGTCGAGCTCGATCGCATCGATCCCAAATCGGCACGCCGGCTGCAGCTCGCGGCCGAGGCCGGCGGCACGACCGGCATCGTTCTGCAGACCGGCAATCGCAGCGCCATTCCCGGCGCGATGACCGGCTGGTCGGTCGCCGCCTTGCCGGGCGCGCGCGATCGCAACGGATTTCCCGACGGCTTTGCGACGCCGCGCTGGCGGCTCGCGCTGCAGCGCAGCCGCATCGGGCAGAACGGACAATGGGACGTGGAGGCGAGACATGACGCAGCGACGGATCGTATCGCTCTGGCTGCCGCGTTTCGCGACCGCGCGCCTGCTCCGGTCATGGCCGGTTAACAACGAGCCAGCTTCGGTCAGCGCGCGGACGACGGGACGTCACTCGGATTATCGGCAACCGCCGCTGGTCACCGCGCGGGTGGAAGCCGGCCGTGCGCTGGTCGCGATGGCCGATGCGCGCGCCGGTAGCGCCGGCATCCTGCCCGGCATGACGCTCGCCGATGCGCGCGCGCTGTTGCCCGATATCGTCGTGCGACCCGCCGACCCCGCGGGCGATGCCGCCATGCTGGCGAAGCTCGCCGACTGGTGCGGGCGTTACACGCCCTGGACCGCGAGCGAAGGCGAGGGGGGTATCTGGCTCGACATCACCGGCTGCGCGCATCTCGCCGGCGGCGAAGCGGCGTTGCTCGCCGATCTCGTCTTTCATCTCGAGAAATTCGGTTTTGCGACCCAGGCGGGTTGCGCCGACACGCCGGGTGCGGCCTGGGCGGCGGCGCGCTTTCTTGCGGCGGTGCAACGTCCGGCGAGTGGCGGTATCGCCATCCTGCCGCCCGGTGGCCAGCGCGTGGCACTGGCACCGCTGCCGGTCGTCGCATTGCGGATCGGCGCCGCCGATGCGGCAGAGCTCGACCGGCTCGGCTTGCGTCGCATCGACGATCTTTATCCCCTGCCGCGCGCCGCACTTGCCCGCCGCTTCGGCGAAAGCGTGGGGCGACGGCTCGATCAGGCACTCGGCCGTTGCGACGAACCGCTGAGCCCGCGCCGGCCGGTGCCGCGCCATCTGGTGCGGCTCGCTTTCCCCGAACCGGTCATCGACCAGCCGGCGATCGCGGCGGCGCTCGCGCGCCTGCTGCCGCCACTCTGCCGCGGCCTCGAAGCCGAGGGGCTGGGCGCGAGGCGGCTCGTCCTCGCCTTCTATCGGGTCGACGGCACGATGCGCGAATTGTCCATCGGCACGGCACGACCGAACCGAGATCCCGATGCGCTGCTGCGTCTGTTCGTACCCCAGATCGAGCAGATCGATTCCGGCTTCGGGATCGAGACGGTGACGCTGGCGGCCAGTATCGCCGAGCCGCTGAGCGCGCTGCAGATGGTGATCGGCCACACGCAGCCGGCGCTGCAGCCGGACCCTCAATTGGACCGGCCGCCAAACCCCGTCATCGCGGAGGGAGCCGCCCTGCCGCTCCCTCAAATCGCTTCATCTTCTGATTCAGGAGATCTTTCCAACCTGCTGGACAGGCTTGGAAATCGGCTTGGGTTCGAGCAGTTGCGCCGGCTGGCGCCGCGCGAGAGCTACAGCGCCGAACGGGCGCAACAGCGGGTCGCCGCGAATGCGCCCGCGGCGATGCCGGGCTGGTGGCGCGACCGCCCGCGGCCGCTGCGGTTGCTCGGCCAGCCGATGCCGGTTTCGGTCAGCGTCGATCATGAAGGCGAACCGGTCGCACTGCATCGGGGCGAAGGCGCGCAGCCCATCGCCGCCGTGGAAGGGCCTGAGCGCATCGCCCCCGAATGGTGGCGCCCGGCGGTAGAAGGCGATCGTCCGCCGCGCGATTACTGGCGCATCGAGGACGAGGATGGCGGGCGGTTCTGGCTCTGCCGCGAGCAGGGCGGCGAGGCGCGCTGGCTGCTGCACGGGCTGTTCGCCTGATTGCGGCAATGCCGGGTCCCGCTTATGCCGAACTCGCCTGTATCAGCAATTTCAGCTTCCTGCGCGGTGCCTCGCATCCCGAAGAGCTGATAGAGCAGGCACACGAACTCGGGCTTAAGGCGCTCGCGCTTGCCGACATCAACAGTTTCGCGGGCGTGGTGCGGGCGCATCAGCAGGCGCGCGAGTCCGGTTTCGCCTTCATTCCGGCGGTACGGCTCGAACTCGACGACAAGGCGGCGGTGATCGCATTGCCGACCGATCGCGCTGCCTATGGTCGGCTCTCGCGCCTGATCACGCTCGGCCGCCGCCGCGCGCCCAAGGGCGAATGCCGTCTCAGTTTCGCCGATATGCTTGCGCATGGCGCGGGACAGATCTTCATCGTTCTGTCCTTGCCGCCTCTCGAGGAAAAGGCGGCGCCCGACAGCGTCGATGCCGATCGCCTGCGCGCGCTGGTCGAGAGTTTTCCCGGCAGCGTGTATCTGGCCGCCTGGCATCGTTTGCAGGGCGACGATCGCCGCCGCATCGCCGCGCGGGCAACGCTGGCGAGTGAAACGGGGGCGCCGTTGGTCGCGGTCGGCGATGCGCTCTATCACACGGCCGGGCGGCGCGAACTGCACGACCTCGTCACCTGCATCCGCGAGCATGTCGTGATCGATGCGGCGGGACACCGGCTGGAACCGAACGCCGAGCGGCATCTCAAAAACCCCGGCGAGATGGCGCGGCTGTTCGCGGATCATCCCGAAGCGCTGGCGCATAGCGTCGAGATCGCGGCGCGCTGCCGCTTCAGCCTTAACGAGTTGCGCTACGAATATCCCAGGGAGCTCACGCAGGAAGGCCGCACGCCGCAGCAGGAGCTCGAACATCTGACGGCGCTCGGTGCGCGCGATCGCTATCCCCAAGGTGTGCCCGACAAGGTCGCGCAAACGATCCGGCATGAGCTGACGCTGATCGGCAAACTCGGCTATGCCGCCTATTTCCTCACCGTACACGATCTCGTCGCTTTCGCCCGCGAGAAGGGAATCCTCTGCCAGGGTCGCGGCTCGGCGGCCAATTCCGCAGTCTGTTATTGCCTCGGCGTCACCTCGATCGATCCCGCCCACCACGATCTCCTGTTCGAGCGTTTCGTCAGCGCGGCGCGCAACGAGCCGCCCGACATCGATGTCGATTTCGAGCATGAGCGGCGCGAAGAGGTGATCCAGCATGTCTACGAGAAATACGGCCGCGATCGCGCCGGGCTCGCCGCCACGGTGATCTGTTATCGCAGCCGCTCGGCAGTCCGCGAGACCGGCAAGGCGATGGGCCTGTCGCTCGATCTGGTCGACCGGATCGCCGGCCAGATCTGGGGCTGGAGCGAGGAGGGCGTGGCCGAGGCGCGGGTGCGCGAACTCGGGCTCGACCCGAAAGAGCGGCGCATGGCACAGACGATCGCGCGTACCCGGGAACTGATCGGCACGCCGCGCCATCTTTCGCAGCATGTCGGTGGTTTCGTCATGACCGAGGGGCCGCTCTCCGAACTGGTGCCGATCGAGAACGCCGCGATGGAAGGGCGTACCGTCATCGAGTGGGACAAGGACGATCTCGATGCGCTCGGCATGCTCAAGGTCGATATCCTGGCACTCGGCATGCTGACCTGCCTTGGCAAAGGCTTCGAACTGATCCGCCGGCATTGGGGCAAGGCTTTCACGCTGGCCTCCGTGCCGGAAGACGATAAAGAGGTTTACGACATGCTGTGCCGTGCGGATTCGATCGGCGTTTTTCAGGTCGAGAGCCGCGCACAGATGGCGATGCTGCCGCGCCTCAAGCCCAGAAATTTCTACGATCTCGTCATCGAGGTCGCGATCGTGCGGCCGGGCCCGATCCAGGGCGACATGGTGCATCCCTATCTGCGGCGGCGAAATCGCGAGGAGGTGGTGAGCTTCCCCTCGAAGGAACTTGAGAACGTACTCGGCAAGACGCTGGGCGTGCCGCTCTTTCAGGAGCAGGCGATGCGGATCGCCATCGTCGCGGCCGGTTTCACGCCGGATGAGGCCGACGGGCTGCGCCGGGCGATGGCCACCTTCCGTCATGCCGGCACGATTCATACGTTCAAGGACAAGCTGATCGACGGCATGGTCGCGAACAATTACGAACGCGAGTTCGCCGAGCGCTGCTTTCGACAGATCGAAGGGTTCGGCGATTACGGCTTCCCGGAAAGCCACGCGGCAAGCTTCGCGCTGCTGGTCTATGTCTCGGCCTGGATGAAATGGCGCTATCCGGCGGTCTTCGCCTGCGCCTTGCTGAACAGCCAGCCGTTGGGATTCTACGCGCCGGCCCAGATCGTGCGCGATGCAATCGAGCATGGCGTCCTCGTGCGCGAGGCCGACGTCAATCGCAGCGACTGGGACTCGACGCTCGAACCGGAATCCGGTGCGGTCGGCGGCTATGCACTGCGGCTCGGCCTGCGGCAGATCAAGGGTGTGAACGAGGCCGCCGCGGCGCGGCTGGTTGCGGCACGCGGCAACGGTTACGACGATCCGCTCGCGCTGCGCCGTCGCGCCGGTCTCGACAGCGGCGTGCTGGAGCGGCTTGCGCGGGCCGATGCGTTCCGCTCGATCGGGCTCGGGCGGCGCGAAGCCTTGTGGGCGGTGAAGGGATTGCCGGCGGCCCCCTTGCCGCTATTCGCCGCAGTCGGCGAAGCGGATGAAGGACCGGAAGCGCCGGTCCTGCTGCCGGCCGCTTCCGCCGGCGAGGATGTGTCGCTGGATTACGCGACATTGCGCATGACGCTGCGGCAGCATCCGATGGCATTGCTGCGGCCGGCGATTGAGGAACGCGGCTATCGCCAGGCGATGCGGCTGGTCGGTATCGGGAACGATCGGCGCGTGCGTGTGGCGGGGATCGTGCTGGTGCGGCAGCGACCGGGTACGGCGAGCGGCGTCATCTTCGCGACGCTGGAAGACGAAACCGGCATCGCCAATATCGTGATCTGGCCCAAGATCTTCGAACGATTCCGGCCGATCATGCTCGGTGCAAAACTCTTGGGCGTCGACGGGCGGCTGCAGCGCGAGGGGCGGGTGATCCATGTGATCGCCGACCGGCTGATCGATTTGTCATCCGACCTCGTTACTTTGGCGGCCGGCGGACCTGTTCTGCCCCCGGCGCTCGCACGAGCCGACGAAGTCGTACGGCCCGGTCGCGAGCCCGACTACCGCTCGCGCGACTTTCACTGAAAAGGATTTGCGCGGTGCTCAGAAGCACCGCATCGAGCGCACCACCTCGCGGCCGTCGGCATAGCGCATCTGTGTCTCGAATACGACTTCGCAGCGCGCGACCGACATCGGAAGCGCGCGCGTCAGCGTCACCAGCGTGTTGGCGTAATGGCAGGTGATCCAGTAACCGCGCCCCTCATTGGCGACAAGGTCCCAGGCGATCATGGCCGTATCGCCGTCTTCGCTTTCCTCGTCGTGAATGAGCTGAAACAGTTCTTCCGGCGGCCCGTCAAAGACCGCAAGATTGACCAGTTCGCTCGGCCAGGGTTCCGCACCCTCGGCCCACTCGGTCTGGGGTTCGCGCAGCTCCTGCACGACTTCGATCTCGGCCGGGCAGGTGACTTCGGCACCGTCGGCCTGACCGCTGGCGGGCCAAGCGAGGGCGAAAATTCCCATCAGGACGCCCAACGGCAACCCTGCCGCAACCCGAGCCATGATCCGAACGCGCATCGACATCGCCTCCCTTTGTCATACCGGCATCATCATGTCCGACTGTCAGCGAAAATAGCAATCGGCCTTGGCTGCCGTGCGGCCGGCGGGAAGCCGGCGGTTCAGGTGACAGGAAAGACCGGCCGGGCTAGACAATGGAGCCATGATCTTCCGCGATCCTCTGCCGTCGCCCGACCCGCTGCGTGCCCGTATCCGGGCCCTGCATCGGGCCGACGAAACACGCTGCGTCGAAGCGCTGATCGACATGGCCGCGCTGCCGCCGGAGACGCTCGATCGCATTGCCGAGCGGGCCCGCGCCTTCGTGCGCGAGGTGCGCGAGAAACGCCTCGGGAATGGCGGCATCGATGCCTTCATGCATGAGTACGCGCTCTCGAGCCGCGAAGGCGTGGTGCTGATGTGTCTGGCGGAGGCGCTGCTGCGTGTGCCGGATGCCGATACTGCCGATCGGCTGATCCGCGACAAGCTCGAGGATGTCGACTGGCGGCGCCATGTCGGATCCAGTGAATCGCTTTTTGTCAACGCCTCGACCTGGGCCCTCATGCTGACCGGCCGCATCATGCGGCTCGATCGCGACGATGGCGGCGATCTCGGTGCAGTTCTGGGGCGTCTGTTGTCGCGCTCGGGCGAACCCGTTATCCGGCAGGCGGTAACGCAGGCGATGCGCATTCTCGGCCGGCAATTCGTGATGGGCCGCACGATCGACGAAGCGCTCGATCGCGCGAATCGGCTCGAGGCCAAGGGCTTTCGCTATTCCTATGACATGCTGGGCGAGGCGGCGCGCACCATGCGCGATGCCGATCGCTACATGGTTTCGTACGAAAACGCGATTGCATCGATCGGCGCTGCGTCGCCCGACCGCGGTCCGATCGAGAGCCCCGGCATTTCGGTCAAACTTTCGGCACTGCATCCCCGCTACGAATTCGCGCAGCGCCATCGCGCGTTGATCGAGCTGGTGCCGAGGCTGCTGGCGCTCGCAAAGCAGGCGAAGAACGCGAATATCGGTTTCACCATCGATGCCGAAGAAGCCGACCGGCTCGATCTGTCGCTCGACGTCATCGAGGCGGTGGCCGTCGATCCGTCGCTCGCCGGCTGGGGCGGGTTTGGCCTCGCCATGCAGGCCTATCAGAAGCGCGCGCCGGCGCTGATCGACTGGCTCGCGGATCTGTCGCGGCGCAGCAAGCGGCGGCTCATGGTGCGGCTGGTCAAGGGCGCCTATTGGGATACCGAAATCAAGCTCGCGCAGGAACGCGGGCTCGAAGGCTATCCGGTCTACACGCGCAAGGTATCGACCGACGTCTCTTTCATCGCCTGCGCGAAGAAGCTGCTCGCTGAGCCGGATGCCTTCTACCCCCAGTTCGCGACGCATAACGCGCACACGCTGGCCACGGTCCTCGAACTGGCCGGCAATCGCCATGATTTCGAGTTCCAGCGGCTGCACGGCATGGGCGATGCGCTTTACGAAGAGGTGGCGCCGCCGGAGCGGCTCGGTTGCGCGGTCCGCATCTATGCGCCGGTCGGCAGCCATGAGGATCTTCTGGCCTATCTGGTGCGCCGGTTGTTGGAAAACGGTGCGAACACTTCCTTCGTGAACCGGATCGTCGATGAGAGCGCGCCGATCGACGAGATCATCGCCGATCCGATCGCGCGCGTACGCTCGCTGCCGTCGATCCCGCATCCGGGAATTCCGTTGCCGATCGATCTGTTCCAGCCAGACCGCACGAATTCGAAGGGCATCGACCTCACCGATCCGGCCATGCTGGTGCCGCTGGCCGCATCGATGCCAGAAGGGCCGTGGCACGCGGCACCGATTGTCGGCGGCCGTGCGCGCGAGGGGAAAGCCCGGCCCAGCCTCGATCCGGCCGATACGCGCCGGGCTATCGGGCAGGTGGTCGAAGGAACAGTCGCGGATGTCGAGGATGCGCTGGCGCGGGCGCACCGTGCCTGGGTCGACTGGGAAGCAACGCCCGCGGGGCAGCGCGCCGATTGTCTCGATCGCATCGCCGTTCTCTATGAGGCGAACCGGGCCGAACTGATGGCGATTGCCATTCGCGAAGGTGGCAAGACATTGGCCGATGCGCTGGCCGAGGTGCGCGAGGCGGTCGATTTCTGCCGCTACTACGCGAGCCGCGCGCGCGCCGATTTCACCACGCCGATGAAGCTACCGGGGCCGACCGGCGAGCGGAACGAGATCGCGCTGCATGGGCGCGGCGTGTTCGTCTGCATCTCGCCGTGGAATTTCCCGCTCGCGATCTTCACCGGCCAGATCGTCGCCGCGCTCGTCGCCGGCAATGCGGTCATCGCCAAGCCTGCCGAGCAGACGCCGCTGATCGCCGCAGCCGCGGTGCGGCTGATGCACAGGGCCGGCATCCCCGTCGATGTGTTGCATCTGCTGCCGGGCGAAGGTGGGGTAATCGGGGCAGAACTCGTCACCGATTCGCGCATCGCCGGCGTTGCATTCACCGGCTCGACCGAGACGGCGCGCGCGATCCATCAATCGCTTGCCGCACGCGAAGGCCCGATCGTGCCGCTGATTGCCGAGACCGGCGGGCAGAATGCAATGCTGGTCGATTCCTCCGCGCTGCCCGAGCAGGTCGTGCGCGACGTTCTGATTTCGTCGTTCCAGAGCGCGGGGCAACGTTGCTCGGCTTTGCGCGTGCTGTTCCTGCAGGACGATGTGGCGGACAAGATTCTCGACATGCTGGCCGGCGCGATGAAGGAACTCGTGGTCGGCGATCCGGCGTGGCTTTCGACCGATGTCGGGCCGGTGATCGACGAGGAGGCGCGCACCAATCTCGCGGCGCACGCGGTGCGCATGAGCAGGGAGGCAAAGTCGATCTTTGCGGTCGCGCTGCCCAAAGATCTGCCCCCCGGCCACTATCTGGCGCCGCAGGCCTTCGAGATTTCCGGGATCGAGGTGCTGGAGGGCGAGGTGTTCGGGCCGATCCTGCATGTCGTGCGCTACGACGATGCGCGGCTCGACCAGATACTCGATTCCATCAACGACGTCGGTTATGGGCTCACACTTGGCATTCACAGCCGGATCGACAGCACGGTGCGGCGCGTTCTGGGACGGCTGCGCGTCGGCAATGCCTACGTCAATCGCAACATGATCGGAGCGGTGGTGGGGGCGCAGCCGTTCGGTGGCGAGGGTCTGTCGGGGACCGGGCCGAAGGCGGGCGGTCCGCGTTATCTGCATCGCTTCGCCACGGAACGGACGCTGACGATCGATACAACGGCAGCGGGCGGGAACGCCTCGCTCCTCTCGCTTGCAGAGGATGAAACGCCCCGCCCGGGCATTTAGAACGATCGGGCCGACGGCCCGACGGTTTTCTCGGAACGTTACTTCCAGCCGGCGCGATCCATGATCTGCACGGCTTCCTGCCGAACTTCGGCAAGTTCTTCCAGCGGCAGTGAATCGGCTTCGTATTCGCCAAACGAAGCGACGACGTCGTTCGCCTCCATGTCGGCACGGACCGGATATTCGTTGACGACGTCCGCGAACAGCCGCTGCGCCTCGTCCGTCACCAGGAATTCCAGGAACCTGATGGCTTCTTCCCGATGCGGCGCGTTGGCTGCGACGCCACCGCCGGTGATGTTGACGTGGACGCCGCGATCGTCCTGGTTCGGCCAGAAGATGCGGACGGCCTTCGCCGCCTCGATCTGGTCGGGCTCGTCTTCGGCCTGCAGCATGCCGCCGAGATAGTAGGTGTTGGCGATAGCGATATCGCATTCACCGGCTGCGACGGCCTTGATCTGGTCGCGGTCGCCACCGTCCGGTTCGCGCGCGAAGTTGGAGACGAAGGCGTTGGCCCATTCCTGGGTCGCTTCGGCACCGTTCGCGAGGATCATCGAAGAGATCAGCGACTGGTTGTAGACGTTGGACGACGAGCGGATGCAGATGCGGCCCTTCCATTTCGGATCGGCCAGGTCTTCATAGGTCGATAGCTCCGATGGATCGACGCGGTCGGCCGCGTACATGATCGGCCGCGCGCGCAGGCTGAAGCCGTACCAGCGACCGTCTGACTGACGATAGGCTTCCGGAATCGCCTCGTTCAGGATGTCGGAGTCGATTGCCTGCAGCATTCCCTGACTGTCGGCATCGAGAATGTAGCCGACGTCGGCGGTGATCAGCACGTCGGCCAAGCTGTTGGCGCCTTCGCTCTTGAGGCGCTCGACGAGGCCTTCCTTTGCGAAGATCACGTTGACCTGTGTGCCTGTCTCGGCCCGATAGGCATCGAGGACCGGCTGGATCAGGACTTCCTGACGCGTCGTGTAGACGTTGAGAACATCCTCTGCCTGCGCAGCGAAGGTTGGTGAGAGGATCGCTGCGCTGGCGGCGAGGGCGACAAGCCCTAGCCTCAAGGAATGAAATGTGCGTTCGGGCATGGGGGTCTCCTTGTAGTTTGCAGCGGTATTGATAATGATAACGATAACCATTCGCAACCTATAAAGGGAGGTCGGACGAGGTGCCGAAGCGGGGCGAAGCCTGCTTCTTCCGGTTTCCGGCCCTGGAATGCCGGGGTATGGTGCGGCGCGATTGCCCGATTCGAGCGGGAAAGATCGCGAGCACAGAGGGGCAGGTTATGAAACTCCGCTTGGTCGTTCTAGGCAGCTTGCTGGTACTGCTTCTGACGGGCTGCGACGACAAGCAGGCGGCCGAAATCCAGGCCGAGACCGAAGCCAATCTCGCCAAGCTCACGGCGTCGGGCGATCTCACGCATGGCGCGGTGACGGTCGAATCCGAAGGCGATGGCTATCGCGTTGTGATCGCGGACACCGTGGTCAAACCGGCACCCGACATGGAGATGCATCTCGGCACGCTCCGTTACCTGCACTCGCCGGTCGACGACGACATGATCCGGTACGACGACGCCGAGGTGGACAGTCCCATCTCGCTGCGCGACGCCGACGGTACCGAGGCCGGTACGATGGTGGTCGATATCGAACGTGCCAGCGGCACCTGGTACAAGCCGCTGATGGCGTTCGTGTCGGTCGATGTCCTGCTTCCCTCGGTTCAGATGGAAAGCCCGAACGAGCCCACGCTGCAGTTCGACAATGTGCAGGCGACGCTCGAAACCGAAGATCCGAGCGCCGAGCGCACCAACCAGACCGGCACGATGTCCTTCGATGCGATGCGGGTGGTTGAAGACAGCGGCGAGCGAACGGCGCTCGAAGGGCTTCGCCTTGAATCGGAATTCTCCGGCGTGAACCTCAAGGCCTGGACCGAGGCGTCGAATGCGCTCGACCAGGCCGCGCAGACTGGCGGCGATGTGTCGGGTGCGATCGTTCAGATGATCGACAGCCTTACTGCGGTGCGCGGCAGCGTCGTGCTCGACCACATGGAACATGCGGATGCCGCCGGCGTGCCGCAGTTCTCGCTCAACGGCATGCAGATGACATTCGGCGTCGCGGACGTCGATCAGGAAGCAGGCAGCCTGAATCTTGCGATCGGTTATGAAGAACTGACCATGGCGGAAACGGCCTTTGCCGGCGATCCGACGGCCGGGCTGATGGCGCCGGTCTCGGCGACCATAAACGTCGTGTTTAGCAACGTGCCGTTCCGCCAGGTTGCCTCGACGCTCACCGCGATGGCGCCCAACCTGACCCAGGCCGGCGAAGGGCAGGCGGATATCGTGGCGCTGCTCGTGTTATCGGCGTTGCAGACCGCGCTGTCGAATGCGGATACGAGGATCGATCTTTCGGGCACGCAGTTCGCGCTCAAGGATGCGCGGATGACGCTGGACGGCATTGTCGATGTCGATCCGGATGCGATGTTCGGTGCCGTGGCAAAGCTCGATCTCGCGATCTACGATCTGGATGTTTTGACCGAGCGCGCTATGGCGCTGCCGACCGGGCCCGAGGCGCAACAGCTACAGGGCGCGCTGATGTACCTCGCGAGCGCGTCGGAGCGCAGCGAAGACGGTGGCGAGCCGGTCGACCGTTACAAGATCGTGGTCACGCCGACCGGTGACGTCCAGGTCAACGGCCAGCCGGTTTTCTGATTCTCGCTCCGGGTTTACTGCTTTCGAGGAGACATTCATGACAGAGGTCGTCGTTCCCGCTTCGCACGGGCGTGCCGTCGAAGTGCCGGCCGGTCGGTACATCCGCATCGTCACGCCGCAGGGTCACCAGGCGGCGGACTTTTTCGCCTTCAGGGCCGACGATCCGGGCGAATGGTTGTCGCCGATGCATACCTGGGTAACGACGCGATCGATCCGGCCTCGCAAGGGTGACGTTTTTCTTTCGCGCTATCGCCGGCCGATGCTCGAGTTCACCGTCGATAAGGCCGACGGCATTCACGACATGTTCCTCGCCGCCTGCGATGCGATGCGCTACGAGCTGCTCGGCGTAAAGGGCCATCGGAGTTGCGCCGAGAATCTGGGCGAGGTGATGCACGCGCGCGGTCACAAATTGCCGGTAACGCCGCAACCGGTGAACTTTTTCACCAACACAAAAATTCACGAAGACGGTGCGCTGCGAGCCTTCGCGAACCCGGTGAAACCCGGCGCTTATGTCGAACTCGAGGCCAAGGCCGATCTGATCTGCGTCGTCTCATCCTGTCCGTTCGACTTGAACAGCCCTGGATGGGCGATCAACGGCGATGTCGGTCCGACCGAGCTCGTCGTCGAAGTGCGTTAGGGGAAACATCGCCATGCCGCAAACTGTAACCATCGCTGCCGCGACTGGCCATGCCGTCGATGTACCCAAGGGCCATCGCATTCGCATCACCAGCCCGGCCGGCAGCCAGGCCGCCGACTTCTTCGCCTATCGCGCCGACAATCTCAATGAGTGGCTGTCGCCGATGCACACCTGGGTCGCCAGCCGATCGGTGCGACCGCGCGCCGGCGACACATTCCTCTCTTGCATGCGGCGGCCGCTGCTCGATTTCGTCGAGGACGGTGCGGGCGGCATCCACGACATGATGATCGCTGCCTGCGATCAGGCGCGCTACGAGCAATTCGGTCATAAAGGGCATCACCGGAGCTGCTCGGAGAACCTGCAGATCGCGATGCGCGCACGCGGTCATGAGATTGCGGTCATCCCGCAGCCGGTCAATTTCTTCACGAACACGCGCGTCGAAGAGAATCACAAGCTGGTATCGCCGCCCAATCCTGTGGCGCCCGGTTCCTACGTGGTGCTGGAGGCGAAGGCCGATCTGATCTGCATCGTCTCGTCCTGTCCGTTCGACCTCAAGGTGCCGGGCTGGACGATCAACGCCGACCGCGGACCGAGCGAACTGATCGTCGCGGTCGGCTGATCGCATCCAGTACTCGCGAACCGTCAGGCGGCGAGGCGGCCTTCGATCGAGACGATGAAGAGCTGCTTGAGTTCGGGCACGCCGACCGGAACCGGATTGCCGCCCGCCGTTGGATCGACCGCTGCCATTTCGGACAGCATGTCGAGGCGGTCAGTGCCGACGCCGAGATCGGCCAGTGTATTCGGAATGCCGATCTCCTTGCGCAGCGCGAGCACCCAATCCATCACCGACTGGAACGAAGGTTTCGGCAGACCGATATAGGCGGCGAGCCGGGTCATCTTTTCGTCGATCATCTTGCGATTGAATGCCAGAACATAGGGCATCACGACCGCATTGGTGAGACCGTGATGCGTGTCGTAAACCGCGCCGATCGGGTGGGAGAGGGCATGGATCGCGCCGAGACCCTTCTGGAATGCCGTTGCACCCATCGTCGCCGCGGCCATCATATGCGCGCGCGCGACGAGATTTTTCCCGTCCTTCACGGCCGTCGGTAACCATTCCTTCACCAGCCGCGCGCCTTCGACGGCGATGCCGTCCGCCATCGGGTGATAGCTCGGCACGCAGAATGCCTCGATGCAGTGCGCGAGCGCATCCATGCCGGTCGCGGCCGTGATGTGCGGCGGCAAGCCCGCCGTCAGGGCCGGGTCGGAGATCACGATCGAGGGCAGCATCTTCGGATGGAAGATGATCTTCTTGGTATGCGTTTCCTCGTTGGTGATGACCGAGGCACGGCCGACTTCGGAACCCGTGCCCGATGTCGTCGGAATGGCGATGGAGGGTACGATCCCGGCCGGATCGGCGCGGGTCCAGTTGTCGCCGATATCCTCGAAATCCCACATCGGGCGCGTCTGCCCGGCCATCAGCGCGATGGTCTTCGCCGCGTCGAGCGCACTGCCGCCGCCGAAGGCGATGATGCCGTCATGCTTGCCGTCGCGAAACACTTTCAGCCCGTCGGCGACGTTCTTCGAAACCGGATTGCTCTTGATGTCGAAGAAGAGGCCCGTCGGAAGGCCCGCGGCTTCGTTGCGCGCGATCGCATCCTGCACCATCGGCAGTTTGGCGAGACCCGGGTCGGTCGCCAGCAGCGGGTGCTTGAAACCGAGTTCCTTGCAGGCATCGACCAGCTCGGAAATGCGGCCCACGCCGAAGCGCATCTTGGTCGGATAACCCCAGTTGCCGCGCAGCGCGGCAGCGTCATTGCTCATGGTCTTTTCTCCCAAACGAAACGGATACTGAACGCGGCGTGCCTGCCGGATCAGATGCGGGTGCGCAGATGGAACGATTTCGGGCGCGTCAAATATTCATAGCCGACACGGCTCAAGGTGCAGCCGCGGCCGGAATCCTTGACGCCGACCCAGGCCAGGGCCGGATCGAGATAGTCGCAGCGGTTCATGAACCAGGTGCCGGTATCGACCCGGTCGCCGATGCGGATCGCGGCTTCTTCGTCGCCGGTCCAGATCGCGGCCGTGAGACCGAACGGATTGTCGTTCATCCGCTCGATCGCTTCCTCGTCGGAGTCAACCCTGGCGATGGCGACTACCGGCCCGAAACATTCGTCATGCATGATTGGATTGTCGCGGCTGGCGCCGACCAGAACCTGCGGCGCCAGATAAGCGGTGCCCGGTTTGTCGGCGGCAAAAATTTTCGGATCGATGGCGGTCTTCGCGCCGGCATGAACCGAAGCGTCGATCTGCTTGCGGATCTCGTCGGCCGCCTTGCTGCGCACGACCGGGCCCAGATTGGTCCCGCACTCGAGTGGATTGCCGAGCTGGTACTTTTTGGTGAGGTCGACGAAACCCTCGAGGAACCCGTCATAGAGTTTGGCGTCGACGAAGATGCGCTGGATGCCGCAACAGGACTGGCCGGAATTGAAGAACGCGCCGTCGACCAGATTCTCGACCGCATGGGCGAGGTTGGCATCGGCGCGCACATAGGCCGGATCGTTGCCGCCCAATTCGAGCCCGGCACCGATGAAGCGGTCGGCGGCCGCGCGCATCACCGCATGGCCGCCGGATACCGAACCGGTGAACGCGACATAGTCGATGCCCGTCGATCCGATCATGCGCGCCGTGTCGTCATGCGTCAGCACGACCGTCTGGAACAGGCCGTCCGGCAATCCGGCCGCTTCGAAGGCTTCCGCATAGCGGTCGGCGCAAAGTGGCGTCTGCGCGGAATGCTTCAGGATAACGGCATTCCCCGCCATCAGCGCCGGAACGATCGCATTGACCGAAGTCAGATAGGGGTAGTTCCACGGCGCCACGACAAACACGGTGCCGAGCGGTTCGCGACGGATGAAGCGGTTGAATCCATCCTTTTTGCCGGGATCGATGTCGGCTAAAGCCTTCGGCGCGATCTCGATCATGTATCGCGCGCGCTCCTCGACGCCGCGAATTTCGCCGGGCGACTGGCCGAGCGGGCGGCCCATTTGCCGGGTGATCTCCTCGGCAATCGCATCCTTCTTCGAAACGAACGCATCGGTCGCCCGCGACAGCAAATTTTGCCGGTCGGTCATCGAGACATGCTTCCAGGCCTTCTGTGCCCGGCCGGCCGCCTCGATGGCACCCGCGATATCCGATCCCGTGGCGTACGGACGCTCGACGAGAACGCTGCCGTCGATCGGCGTAATGGTCCGCTGCATCGCTGTCATGATCGAACGAAGCTCCTCAGATGATCTCGAAGTAACGGGCCATTTCCCAATCGGTCACATGCTTGCGGAACTCGCGTTCCTCCCATTCTCGGCTGGATGCGAAATGGTCGACGAACACGTCGCCGAACAGATCGCGCGCGATTTTCGATTTGCGCAGCCGATCCGCTGCTTCCATCAGGGTGGTGGGCAGAGAGTATTTGGCGGGATGCTTCATGGCATAGGAATTGCCGACGATCGGGTCGGAGGGTTCCATCTTCTGCTCGATCCCGATCAGCCCGGAGCCGAGCGCCGCGGCAGCCGCCAGATACGGGTTCGCATCCGCGGCCGCGATCCGATACTCGATACGCTGCGCGTAGGGCGAGCCGCCGATAACGCGGAGCGCGCAGGTGCGGTTCTCGACGCCCCAGGTCGCATGGGTCGGCGCCCAGAAGCCCGGCACCATGCGCGAGAAGGAGTTAACCGTGGATGCGGTCATGACCAGAAGCTCCGGCATCAGAGCCTGTTGGCCGGCGAGGAAATGCCGCATGGTCTTGCTCATGCCATGCTTGTCTTTCGCGTCGTGAAAGACCGGCTTACCCGCCTTGTCGGTCATCGACATGTGCAAATGACCGCTCTGGCCCGGCCAGTCGTTCGACCATTTCGCCATGAAGGTCGCCATCAGCCCGCGCCGCTGGGCGAGCACTTTCATGAACGTCTTGAAGAGCGCGGCGCGATCGGCGGATTCGACAACTTCATCGTGGACGATCGCCGCCTCAAGCACGCCCGGGCCGGTCTCGGTATGCAGACCTTCGATCGGGATGCGCATCGCCTCGAAGCTGTTGAGGATCTCGTGATAAAGCTCCGACCAGACCGAATTACGAATGCCCGAGTAACCGTAAAAGCCGGGCGTCATGTTCTGCAGGTTGCGGAAGCCCTTTTCGCGGACGCTCTCGGGCGTCTCGTCGAACATGAAGAACTCATACTCGAAGGCGGCTTCGACCGAGAACCCCATCTTCTTCGCGCGTGCGACGATGCGTTTGAGCGTGCTGCGCGGGCAGACCGGTTCGGCGCGGCCGTGAAACTCCGCGAGAAAGAAGAGCATATTGTCTTCGAAGGGAATGTCGCGGCAGGTTTCCGGCACGATGTAGGCGGTCGCATCGGGGAACGCGGTATGCCAGCCGGTGAACGTCGTATTCACGTTCTCGTAGAGCTGGTCGTTCGAATCCCAGCCGAAAACCACGTCGCAGAATCCAAAGCCCTTCTCGAGGGCCGAGATGAATTTCGCCTTCGCCATGTACTTGCTGCGCAACACACCGTCGATGTCGATGATGCCGACCTTGACGTGCGTGAGCTTGCGTTCTTCGACGATCTTTTTCGCTTGGGCCGGCGTGCGGACCGATGCGGCGTTGAGCATGTTCGGTTGTCCTTGGTTCCCCCGGGCGGCGGGAATTTGCGCCGGTTCCGGGATGGTGTCAAAGCCCTGACGGACAGGGTTTTCGGGGCGTCGGGAACGCTGGCTGAGCCTGGAAACGCAAGGAGGGGACGGTTGCCCGTCCCCTCCCGCCGACCGATCCGGCCGGAAGCGTCGCTAGCGGGCGCGCATCTTCGCCCGTTCCGTTTCGGCGAACTCCTCTTCGGGCGAGCGTACCAACCGATTACGCCCGATCAGAGCGAAGTAGACGATGCCGACCGCATACCAGGCGGCGGCACAGTAGACGCCGTTCTGATAAACCGGGTCACGCAACTGCATGACCAGCGTGACCGCGGCAATCACGATCGTCACCACCGCGCCGGGAATACCGAGCGGGCTGACGAACGGTCGATGGATGTTCGGCAGGTTCTTGCGCAGCATGATGAACGACAGCGCCTGGAACCCGTACGAGATCACCGCCCCGAACACCGCCATGTTGAGCAGCGTCGCCCCGATATGGAACGCGCCCTGTTCGACACCGAGGATCTGGTAGATGGTCATCATCAGGGCAAACCCGACGAGCGCGCCGGTGATGAGCGCCACATGCGGCACCTTGTGCTTGCCGCTGGTGATCGACAGCGCCCGCGGGAAGTAACCGGCCCGCGAGAGCGAGTAGACTTGGCGACCCATCGCGTAGATCAGCGTGTGCAGGCTGGCGATCAGACCGATCACCGCCAGCAGCGCGAGAACCTTCGCCGCCGATCCGCCGTAAATGGCCCGGAAGCCATCGAGCAGCGGCTCGGCTGATGTACCTAGGTGGAAGGCACCGGTTGCCGTCCCGTCGGCATTCGAAACGGGAATGCCGGGGTTGAGGAACGTGATCATCGTCGCCGAGAAGACGAGGGTCGCGATGCCAAGCAGCAGACCTTTCGGCATGTCCTTCTTCGGATCGTGCGATTCTTCGGCGGCGAGCGGTAGCTGCTCGATCGCGAGGAAGAGCCAGACCGCGAAGGGCAAAGCCGCCAGGACCCCGGCAAAGCCCAGTGGCAAGAGCGGGCCACCGCCTTCCGGAAGTTCGATCATGGCGCCGGTTTCATCGACCCCGATATTGAGGGCCCAGCGGCTGAAGTCGAAATGCGGGATGGCGCTGACCCAGAAGACGACCAGCACCAGCAACGCCAGCACCGTAACGATCACCGAAACCCGGAACGACAACTCGACACCGAGCAGGTTCAGCGTCAGGAACACGGCGTATGCCAGGATCCACCATACCGGCATGAAGCCGGGTCCGGTCTCGAAGATACCTCCCAGATAGGCACCGACGAAGAAGGTGATGACGGCTGGCGTCACGACATACTCGATGTTTTCCGCGAGGCCGGTGATGTAACCGCCCCAAGGCCCCATCGCGCTTCGTGCGAACGAATAGGCAGCACCCGTGTGCGGCAATGCCGGAGACATTTCCGCCAGACAGAAGCACAAGCACACATACATGATGCCGATGATGATGCCGGCGAAGGCGAGACCGCCCCAGCCGCCGACGCCGATGCCGAAATTCCAACCCGAAAAATGTCCCGAAATAACGGCGCCAACCCCCAGCGCCCACAGCGAGCCGACGCGCGCATACCGCCTCAGGCCACGCTTTTCGAAGTACTCCGCGCCGACGGTTTCATAACGAACACCGCCCGGTCCGGTCTGTTCTGCCATAGTATCCCCCTTCGATGAGCGGCCGGTCCGGATGTGCTCGATCCGGTCATACGGCCTTTGCCCGGGCGGCGTTTCTGCAATCGCAAATGGCCGGCGCAACAATTCTTCGTCGCGTTGCCGCTTCGGATTGAAGGCGTCCGTCTTTGGGCCCGCGACATTCTGCCGCTCCGCCAGAATTTTTGTAAAGCGAGCGGGGTCAGCATCTTCCGCGACTCGGCGACCATATTTCGACGATTCGGCGCTATCGTGCTTCGCGCGCAAAAATATCCATTTATTCTCAATGGCAGTAGCGCCCGATGCTCATGCGCAACTGTCAGTACGACAGGGTCGGGCGCAGCGTTGAGGTTCCCGCATAAGGCGACAATCGCCGATAGCCGGCAGGCGGCGCTTATGGGCCGTCCGAGTCGCCTAAACGTCTCCGTCGAACGGTGCGCGCGGGTCGAACCAGTTTCGACAAAGGGCGGCAAAAAGCCCGGCAATACGACGCTCGCGCAGATCCGACCGCCGCAGCAACCCGAGCCGGGTCGGCCTCAACGGGTCGGCCACCGGTCGATACACCAGGCGCATGCCGTCGAGCGCGATGTCGTTCACCGGGCGCGAGTGCATGACCGAATAGCCATAGCCGTTGGCCACGAGGCCGCGCACCATTTCGAACGACGGGCTTTCATGCGCCACCTGCGGCTGCAGGCTCAGCCCGTAGAAAAGCGAGAGGAAATAGTCGCGGCTGCCCGGGAGGGCGAGCAGGACGAATGGCTCGTCGATAAGATCGCGCAGCGCGATGGCATTGCGATCTGCGAAAGGATGGTCGGCGGCGAGCATGACATGGAGCTGCACATCGGCGAGCGGTTCGAAGGTCATGTCGGCGGCGATATTGAGATCGTAGGTCAGCGCCAGATCGAACCGGCCTTCGCGCAGTCCTTCGAGCAATCCCTCGATATGCAGCTCGTGCAGGCGCACGCGGATTTCGGGATGCTCCTGTCGCATGGCGCGCAGCAGACCGGGAATGACCATCGGAGCGAAGGTGATGAAACAACCGACATCGATCTCGCCGGCGACCCCTTCGGCGAGTTCGATCGCGCCGTCGTGGAAGTCGCGTGCCTGAGCGAGCAGGCTGCGTGCTTCGGCCAAGAGACGCTGACCGGTCGGCGTCAGACCGAGTCCCTGAGCGTGGTGGCGTATGAACAGCTCAAGCCCGAACGTGGCTTCGAGCTGGGCGATCGCCGCGGAGATCGATGGCTGGGAAATATGCAGCGCCCGAGCGGCGGCAGTGATGCTGCCGGCTTCGGCGGTCGCCACGAAATAGGCGAGTTGCTTCAGCGTATAGCGCATAGGAATTTCCGATGCCGACAGAATATTGAGAGTGTTTATCTTTCGATTTGCGGCTGGCGGCAAGCCCGGCTAGACAGCCGGACGGCCTTCGGGGGCTCGGTCAGTGACGGGAGATCAGGAATGACGGTCCAGGATTACGACAAATTTGATGCGCTCGGGCTCGCCGAGCTGGTGCGCCAGCGAAAGGTCTCTCCGTCCGAACTCCTCGATGAGGCGCTGAAGCGGGCCGAGCGGGTCAACCCGGCCCTCAATGCGTTCGCCCATCTGGTGCCGGACCGCGCGCGCGAGGCGATCGCCGCCGGCCTGCCGGACGGGCCGTTCTCGGGTGTCCCATTTCTGCTGAAGGATCTTGGTGCCGAGGCGATTGGCTATCCGACCAACAGCGGCTCGAGGCTCTTTGCCAATTACGACTGGACCTACGATTCCGAAATCTGGATCCGGATGCGCGCGGCGGGGCTGGTCGCTTTCGGTCGAACCACATCGCCCGAGCTCGGTGTCGGTCCTGTCACTGAGGCGGGTGTGTATGGCGGGCCGACGCGCAACCCCTGGAACCCCGAGCATACGTCCGGCGGTTCGAGCGGGGGTGCCGCGGCGGCCGTCGCCGCCGGTGTCATCCCGCTCGCGCATGGCAGCGACGGCGGCGGATCGATCCGCATTCCCGCCTCCTCCTGCGGCCTGGTCGGCCTGAAAGGAACGCGCGGCCGTCTGCCGGACGGCCCGGCATCGGGCGAAGGCTGGGGCGGCATGGCGATCGACGGTTTCCTCAGCCGCAGTGTGCGCGATACGGCGGCCGCCTTCGATGCGACCCACGGGCCCGATATCGGGGCGCCTTATCACGCGCCCACATTCGAAGGTTCCTATCTCGAGGGCATCGAGACGCCGCCCGGCCGTTTGCGCATCGCGATCAGCACGACGAATTTTCTCGGCGTGCCGGTTCATCCCGAGTGCCGGCACGCAGTGGAGACCACCGCGGCGCTCTGCGCCAATCTCGGTCACGAGATCGTCGAGGCGCAGCCGCAATTCGATTTCCTCGCCGCGATGCGCGCCTGGACCACGGTTGTGATGTGCGGCACGGCGCTGTCGATCCAGCAGAAGGTCGACGCGATGGGACGGCCGCCGCGCGCGGATGAACTCGAGCCGAGCATTCTCGATGCGTGGAAACTCGGCCTGAAGGTCCCGGGAACCGAGTACCTACGATCGATCAACATCGTTCACGCGGCGGGTCGGCTGCTCGCGCGATTCTTCGTCGACCACGATCTCTTCCTGACTCCCACCTTGGCGGAGCCGCCGGCGCGAGTCGGTCGCTTTGCGCCGACCAATCCGGATTTCATGGATCTTCGGCTCGGGCCGCGCGGCACGGTCCACTATTCGCCGTTCCCGCCGGTCTTCAACATCAGCGGCCAGCCGGCGATCTCGCTGCCGCTCCATTGGACCGCGGACGGGCTGCCGGTCGGATTGCAGTTCGCCGCCCGCGCGGGCGAGGAGATGACACTTCTCAAACTCGCGGCCCAGCTTGAGAAAGCAAAACCCTGGTTCGATCGTCGCCCGCCGATCGTCTAGCTATCGCATTGATCGAACGACGTTAATTGGAGTTTCGCTGCGGCTCATGCTTCGGTTTTTCCGATGCTATGTGTCGAAAAATAATAATTCTCCTTTCGTCGAGCGCCGCGCAGTATCGAAGCTGCGTTGTTGGCAGCGCGCGAAGTGGCGGAGGCGAGGGTATGATCAGGACCGGCGAGCAGTATCGCGATTCCATTCGCGACGGTCGCGAAATCTGGATGAACGGCGAAAAGATCAAGGATGCGACGAAGCATCCGGCCTTCAAGCCGATCATCGATGTGCGCGCCCGTTTCTACGATCTCGCGCACGAGAAGAAGACGCAGGACGTGATGTCCTATGTCGCCGACGAGAAGACCGGCGAACGCAATAACATGGGCTACCGCCTGCCGCATTCGCAGCAGGATTGGTGGGACAAGCGCACCGCCGTCGACACGCTGCTGAAGGATATCGGTGGCGTCGTCATCCGCGTCGGCGACGAGACGATCGGCGAGATGTGGTCGCTCTATGACGGCAAAGACGTGCTGAACGAAGTCGATCCGCGCTTTGCCGAAAACATTACGCGCCATATCCAGCATGCGCTCTGGTCCGACACGTTCCATGTTTCAGCGAACACCGATCCGAAAGGCGACCGCTCGAAGCGCCCGCAGGATCAGGACCCGGACATGTTGCTGCATCTGGTCAGGGAGACCGACAAGGGCATCGTCGTTCGCGGCGCCAAGTACGAGACAGCAGCAGCCTATGCCAACCAGGCGTTCGTCAAGCCGACCATCGCCAATTGGGGCGACGAAAAGCTGTCGGACTATGCGCTCGGGTTCATCTGCGACATGAATGCGAAAGGCATGAAGCATATTTGCCGTACCGGCTTCACCGGCCGTGCCCCGGCCCGCGACTATCCGCTGGCGAACAAGTTCGACGAGGTCGATACGTTGCTGGTGTTCGACGATGTCGAGGTGCCATGGGAGAACGTGCTGTTCTATCGGCACACCCGGGCTGCCTCGTTCATCCGCGGCACGCTGCATCGTTACAGCGCCTATCCGTTCGTGCTGCGCATTCTCTATGTCGCCGACATGCTGATCGGTGCCGCCTTATTCAACGTTCGGCAGACCGGTCTCGACAAGCAGCAGGCGGTACAGGAGAAGCTGGCCCAGCTCGCCTGCTATCGCGAGACGATCAACGCGCATCTCACGGCAGCGATCCATTTCGCGGAGAAGAGCCCGGGCGGCCTTTTGATGCCAAACCAGTCGCTGCTCTATACCGGGCGGGTGCAGGCCTGCACGCAGCTCCCCGCGATGATGCACATCGCACGCGAGCTTTGCGGCGGCCAGATCTGCGTAACGCCGGACGTCGCCAGTTTCGAGCACCCCGATACCAAGCCGTGGCTCGACAAATTCTATAACGTCAACGAGTACTGGGTGGCCGAAGACCGGAGAAAACTTCTGGCTTTTGCCCGCGATCTGCTCAATTCGGACTATGCCGGTCACCGGCTGACCTTCGAGCTTTTTGCCCAGTCGCCGCCGTTCGCCCATTTGGGTGCGGTCTACCGGAACTTCGATTTCGCCGGACCGCTTGATTTCGTGCGCAAGGCGGCTGATCTTTCGCCGCGGGTTCTGGAACAGAAGTAACCGGGAGCAGGGGACGACCATGGCGCATATTCGCAAGCGCAAATTCAATACCAAGAAGACCTATCCGGAGCAGAAGATCGATAACGATCTCTGCATGTCGGTGCGCGCCGGCAATCTGGTCTTCCTGCGCGGCCAAGTGGGCCAGACGCTCGAGGGCAAGGTCGTCCATGTCGGCGATGCCGGCAAACAGACCGATCAGGCGATGCGCAACGTGAAGTTCCTGCTGGAAGAGCAGGGCTCGCGCCTCGACGATATCTGCAAGATCACTGTCTACCTGGTCGACCGCGGCTATCGCGATGCGGTCTATCAGTCGCTCGGCAAATGGCTGAAAGGCGTGTTTCCGGTCTCGACCGGCCTCGTCATCGATGGCCTGGCGCGCCCGGAATATCTGATGGAGATCGACGTGTTCGCGGTGATCCCCGAAGAGCGGATGGCCAAGCTGTCCGGTCGCGCACCGGCAAAAGCGAAATCCAGGGCGAAATCCTCAACCGGGCGCCGCAAGCCGGCACAGCGGAAGGCAGCATGACCTTCTCGATCACCGGACGCTGTGCCACGACCGGTATGTTCGGCGTGGCGATCACCACGTCCAGCATCGCCGTTGCTAGCCGCTGTCCGCACGCGCGCGCCGGCGTCGGCGCCGTCTCGACACAGAACATCACCGATCCGTCGATCGGCCCGCGCACGCTCGATCTGATGGCCGCGGGCAAGTCGGCATCCGAGGCACTCGATGCGGTGCTAAAGGCATCGAAGCATACCGAGTATCGCCAGGTGGCGGTGATCGATCGGGCAGGACGGACGGCGCATCACAGCGGCGCGAAGACGCTCGGGACGAATGCCGTCGCGCAAGGGCGCGATTGCATCGCCGCCGGCAATCTGCTGTCGACGGTCGATGTACCTGCGGCCATGGTGCGCGGCTTCGAAACCAGCGAGGGCAAACATTTTGCCGAACGACTGTTGCGCGGACTGGAGGCTGGGGTCGCTGCCGGCGGTGAATTGGGGCCGGTGAAGTCCTGCGGTCTGCTGGTCGTACACGAGAACAGCTGGCCGCTCGCGGATCTGCGCGTCGACTGGAACGATGAGGATACCATCGCGGAGTTGCGCCGGCTTTGGGTGCTCTACGAGCCGCAGATGAAGGACTACATGCTGCGTGCGGTCGATCCGTCGACCGCAGCGTCTTACAACGTGCCGGGCGATCTGTAGGCGTTTCGGCTTAGGCCTGCGCCTTCATATAAGCGCGGGCGCCTTCCATAACCGAATGCCCGAGCGGCGTTAGCAGGCCGTGCTTGTCGACCGTGTCGATCGCGGTCGCGAACGAACGCTGGTGCGTGTCGAGCGCGGTCGCCGCTTCGGCCCGCTGCGTCTCGTCCAGAATACCGGCGTCGATCAATCCGCGTAGCGACTGATGCATGCGTGCGATCACGAACGCCGCGTGAACGATGCCATCCATGGGCCGCGGATCGCGCCGTACGGGGGATGAATATCGCTCCGCGTCGTCATTCTCGATCAGCGGGCCGTCGGCGCAGAGGCCGAACAGCAAATTGTGGCCGCTTTCATGGGCGAGCACCTGCACCATGTCGAGGTCGTTCTGATAGCTGTCGGCGTTGAGCACGACAGCACCCCACAGCATGAACGACGACGCGCCGTCGAACACAGTCGCACCGGGTTCGTCCGGCCCGACCGCCAGCACGATCTGACGAATCAACGCGCGGATCTCGTTCGATAAATCGGGGGTCGCACGATCGAGCATGCCAAAGGCCGTTTCGATGCGTCGGCGGCAGGCTTCGACTTTCTCGGCCGATGGCGGCACGATGACGAAGGGAAGGTTGGGATCGGTATCGACGAAGCGCCGATAGCGTTCCGAGATGCGGTCTTCGGTAAAATCTTTGAGCGCGACGATAGCCGGGCCCGATACGCTATCGGCCGACGCGGCAATGAGTTCATCGAGGCAATGCTGTGCATCGCCCAGCGCGTCCCGGCCGATCGACAGCACGAGATCGTAATAGGCGGCAAACACTGCAGCCGATACCGGCCGGTCGCGCAGCCGCTCGAGCAGTTTCTCGAATTCGCGGTCCGGGAATGTGAGATGATTGCCGGCCTGCCCTCGAATGTAGTTGAGGCTATCGATCAGCCGTTGCCGCATGCGGCGATCGAGCGCCGCTGCCCGCGCCGGATCGGGGCGCATGTCGAGTGGCGGAAGATTCGATTCCGGGTGATTCATGACATCAGGCCGTCAAAGCGAAGCGGGCAATCGGGTGACGGTCGCACTCAGGCGACCGCAGACCGGCTAGTCAAACGTTGCACCGACCCTCCGCGTGTTCAGCCTTAAAGCCTGCGAAGACAGGTTTTGCTGCCGACCTTGGCGCCGATCACCGTCGACCCGTCGGTGTGGACGGTCTGATCGAAGCCAAGCAGGCGCGACCAGTCCAGATCGATAGAAATCTTCATCGGCGTTTTCATGGCGTTTTCTCCAATCATCCCGTTCGCGTACCAGGCCAGAACCCGGATGCGGTAACGATACGCCTCTATAGGATGCCCCGCTACCGTCGCGGTAGCGGGCGCCCAAACATTCGGGAAGTTTTGGCGTGTTACGCGGGTCGACCAGGATCCTTACTGCCGACCTTCGCACGGAGAGCGGGGCTATTGTCTTTCTCGCCGACCATGGCTGTCGGACGAACCGCCTGGTCGAAACCCAGCAAATGCGTCCAGTCGAGACCGATCGACAGTGCGTCCGCAGTGGAGAAGGTCAGCGCGGAAATCGAAGACCGATCTTCCGGCGCTTCGTCCAGGGTCGAACGGAATCCGCTCGCTGTTTCCACCGACGTGATGACGGTCTTGATGCCGACCTTGGCAGACAGCGCGGCGGGAACGCCGACAGCCTGATCATCGCCCGGGAGAGGCGAACGTCTGATGGTGCCCTTCAACCCGACCTTTGCGCCTATCTTGGTGCTCGGGGCGGCGGCGTCGTTCGATACCAGCTCTTTCGGCCCGACCTTTGCGGCTGGAAGCGCCGACGCATCGCTATGATCGAAACCAAGGAGCTTCGACCGGTCAAGATCGACGAGTTTTTTGTTCAAAGCGGTCACGATGCACCCCCATTTGGCGAATTGGGGGATTCTCCGCGCGTCTCCGACCGTCGTCAAGGCCGGGCTCGGTCCGCGTTCGGCCGTTCCGAGGCTGTTTAGAGTGGCAGATGTCCCCTAAACCAGCCGATCAGGCGCCAATGCTTTCCTTGAAACCGATCTTGGTCAGGCGGGCGAGGGCAACAGAGTCGACCTCATCGCTGCCGCGGACCATCTGCTTTGCACCGATCTTGGCCTGATAGACCACGCCCTCACGACCGACAGCGCTGGTTTGGTCGAAACCCAGCAGACGGGACCAGTCGAGCGTCAGCTTCGATGTCGAATTCATGCGATGTCCCCTCAAGAGCGATGATTCCATTACACTTTACGGCGCTGCCCGATTTCGGTCAAGGATCGCGCTTGCCCGCCGCCCCACAGTTGCGGGTATAAGCCATTGATATTGCTTTTCGATGCTTCTGAGGGGGTGGCGCTTCCATGATCATCTTCCTGGTATCGCCGAACCTGGAATACACCCATCGCGCCGTGGTCGGACTCGATCCGGCCCTGCCGGTCCGGGTCGTCAGCTACCGCGACCTTTTGCTGTATACGACCACGCCGCGGGCCACCTACATCTTCACCGATTTCGACCGCCTGTCGCTGGCCCACTGGCATCGCGTCGCGATGGCCTACCGCGCCATGAAAGCGGCGGGCCTCAAGGTGTTCAACGATCCGGCGAAAGCACCCAGCCGTTATGGTCTGTTGCGCCGGCTGCACGAGGCGGGGATCAACGACTTCAACGCCTATCGCGTCGAAGAACGGATCCGTCCGTCGCGCTGGCCGGTGTTCCTGCGCAACGAAGGCGGCCATGACCGGCCGCTGACCGATCTGGTCCATGACTGGGACACGCTGCAGCGTGCAATCGACGCTGCGATCGAAGCAGGCAAACCCGCCGCGACGCTGCTGATCGTCGAATACTGCGCCGAACCGTTGGTCGGGAATTTGTATCGCAAGCTTTCCAGTTTTCAGATCGGGCCCCGCACACTCGCTTCGACCGCGGTTCATGAAGACAGTTGGCTGGTCAAATATGGCAAGAAAGGAATTGCCGGGCCGGCGCTCTATGAAGACGAACTTCGGATCGTCCGTGAGAATCCTTACAAGGAAACGCTGGCGACTGCGTTCCGCCTCGCCGATACCGATTATGGCCGGGCGGATTTCGGCATCGTTGGCGGCCGGCCGCAGATCTATGAGATCAATACGAATCCCGAAATCAAGTTTGGCGGCGAGCATCCTTCGCCGTTCCGGCAGGAATCCTCGAAGCTCAACAAACAGAACATGATCGAGGCGTGGCGCGCGATCGATACGCCCGGACCCGCGTTCTTTTTGCCGATCGATATTCGTCAGACCGATCGGATGGTGTGGTTCACCGCGCGCGAGGAACGCAACTCGGCGGCATCGAAGATCGACGTCAGTCAGGCTGCGGCGGCAGACCGCGAAAGCCAGTGATCGAGATCGGCGAGCGCGCGGGCCGCAACTGCGGCTTTGCGTTCGCGGCCGCGCAGGCGTGGGTCGGCTAGAGGCGGAAACAGTCCGAAATTGATGTTCATCGGTTGAAAGCTTTCGGCTGAGGCACCGCCGGTGATGTGGTGCAGCAGCGCGCCGAGCGCCGTCGTCGCGGGCGGCGCATCCTCCGACAGTCCATGGCGTTCGGCTGCCGCGAAACGCCCCGCGAGCAGGCCGATCGCGGCGCTTTCGACATAGCCTTCGACGCCGGTGATCTGCCCGGCGAAGCGCAGCCGCGGCTCGACTGCGAGTCGTAACTGCGCATCCAGCAGACGCGGGCTGTTCAGGAACGTGTTCCGATGCAGGCCGCCAAGCCGGGCGAATTCGGCATTCCCGAGACCGGGAATGCTGCGAAAGACCCGCACCTGCTCGGCATGTTTCAGTTTGGTCTGGAACCCGACCATGTTGAACAGCGTGCCGAGTGCATTGTCCTGACGGAGTTGCGCAACCGCCCAGGCGCGATGGCCGGTGCGCGGATCGGTAAGGCCGACCGGCTTCATCGGACCCCAGCGCAGCGTATCGCGGCCGCGCGCCGCCATGATCTCGATCGGCAGGCAACCGTCGAAATAGGGCGTGTCCTTTTCCCATTCGCGAAACTCGGTCTTCTCGCCGGCGAGCAGTGCATCGATGAAGGCTTCGTATTGCGGCCGGTCGAACGGGCAGTTGATGTAGTCGGCCTTGCCGCCGCCCGGTCCTTCTTTGTCGTAGCGCGACTGGAACCAGGCAACTTCCATGTCGATGCTGTCGCGATGGACGATGGGCGCAATCGCGTCGAAGAAGGCGAGATCGGCCTCGCCGGTCAGGTTGCGGATCGCATTGGCCAGTCTGGGCGCTGTGAGCGGGCCGGTCGCAATGATCGTCGTATCCCAGGCCGCGGGCGGCAGGCCGTCGATTTCGCCGCGTTCGATGCGGATGCGGGGGTGGGCTTCGAGGCGCGCGGTGACGTCGGCGGCAAACCCGTCGCGGTCGACCGCCAGCGCGCCGCCGGCCGGCAGCTTGTTGGTATCGGCGGCGGCCATGATCAGCGAACCGGCGCGGCGCATCTCTTCATGCAGGAGACCGACCGCGTTGTAGTTCGGATCGTCGGACCGGAACGAGTTCGAGCAGACGAGTTCGGCACAGTCGCCGGTTCTGTGCGCCTCGGTTCCACGGACCGGCCGCATCTCATGCAGAACAACCGGCACACCGGCGCCAGCCAGCTGCCAGGCGGCTTCGCTGCCGGCCAGACCGGCGCCGACGATATGAACGGGGAGGCTCATCCGCCTTACCTACTGCCTGAAGCGGCGCACTTACAATGCAAGAGACGGGTGACGCCATGCGAAACGGCGCGGCAGCGCGAATTCTGGTGGTCGGGGCGGGACCGACCGGATTGACTGCGGCACTGGAACTGGCCCGGCGCGGTTTCAATCCGCGGATCGTCGATGCCAACCCGGAACCGTCGTCCGACAACCGTGCCGTCGGTATCAATGCGCGCAGCCTGGAAATTCTCGAAGCGTCCGGCGCGACCGAACGGTTGCTCGCAGCCGGGCGGCGTATTGTGCGGGCGGATTTCTGGATCAAGGGCCGCATCGCCGGCGCGGTCGATTTTTCGCGGATCCGCCACCGGCACAATTATCTGCTCGCCTTGCCGCAGAACGAGACCGAGAACATCCTGATCCGGCGACTGCTCGAATTCGGCGTGACCGTCGAGCGCCCGGTGGTGGCGCGCTCGGTGGTGGCGCGCTCGGTGGTCGATCTCGGCGAGGCAGTTTCCGTGGTGATCGACGAAGGGTTTCGCAAAACGGTCGAACCTTACGCCATCGTGATCGGCGCGGACGGCGTCGACAGCATGATCCGGCACGCGGCCGGAATTCCTTTCGAAGGATTCGAATCTGAAAAATTCTGGAGCGTCGCCGACTATGCGATCGAACGCTGGCCTTACGACTCGGACAGCCTCAATCTGTTTCTCAACGACCGGGGCCATTTCGGGCTCGCCGTTGGGGTCGGCCAGAATCTATACCGCTTTGTCGCGAACACGCCGCAAACGCGGTTTCAGGTGCCCGGCGATTATTCGGTCCGCCAGACGCTGCGCGAATCGATCTTCAAGGTCCAGGTGCGCCAGGCCAAGCGCTATCAGGTGAAAAATCGAATCTTTCTGGTGGGCGATGCGGCGCATGTTCATTCGCCGATCGGGGGACGCGGTATGAATCTCGGCGTCGAGGACGTCGCCGTCATGGCGCAACTGCTCGATGAGGACCGGCTGCAGCGCTATTCGTCGCTGCGCCGTCCGGCCGGCACCACGGCAATCCGGCTCAGAGAGCGGATGGTACGGCTGGCCGAGGAAACCAATCGGGTCGAAATCGCGATCCGTAACCTGATGCTGCCTCTGGTGCTGCGGCCCCCGCCCATGCAGCGACGCTTCGTGGCGCGGATCGCAGGTCTGGGTTAGCATTCGTCCCGATCCGAACACCCAGGGGGATTCCATGCTCAAGCGCTTCAATCCGGATACCGTGGTCAAACCGTTTTCGAACTACTCGCAGGGCGTTGCGGCACCAGCCGGCGCGCGCTGGCTGTATGTTTCCGGGCAGGTCGGGGCCAAGCCCGATGGCACGATCGAAAAAGGGTTTGAAGCGCAGGCGGCGCGCTGCTGGTCGAACATCATCGCAATCCTGGCGGCGGAAGGCATGGGGCCGGCAGACATCGTGAAGAACACGGTGTTCATCACCAACGCTGCCGATGTGGCGAAATCGCGTGTCGCCCGCGACGCGGCGATGCAGGGCCATGCCTGCGCTTCAACATTGGTGGTCGTCTCGGCGCTGGCGGTGCCTGAGCTGGTGGTCGAGATCGAGGTCGTCGCGGCGAAGTAGTGCCGCGGCCGGCTCCGCTCTACTGCTCGATGCCTTCGGCCTTCAGCATGGCCTGATAGCCCGGGCGGGCCTTGACCCGATCGGCCAGCGCCTTGAGATGCGGGTAGCTTTCCGGCGGCTTGGCGAGCGCGCGCGACCAGCGGGTCAGCATCGTGAGATAGATGTCGGCGGCGGTGCAGCGATCGCCGAGCAGATACGGATGGCCGCCGCTCGCGATCGCGCCATCGATATGCGCCCACATGTTGCCGAGGCGCGTCTCGGCCATGGTCTTCATCTCCTGACGACCGCCATCACTCTCCATGTAATTGTCGGGGTGCCAGTAATGCAGATGCTCTTCCTGCACCGTGTTGGTCAGATACATCATCCATTGCAGGAATTTTGCGCGCGTCGGTGAGCCCGATGCGGGAACGAGATCGAGCTGCGGGAAGCGTTCGCACAGATAGAGCGTGATCGCCGCGGACTCGTGTAGAACCAGATCGCCCTCGATCAAGGTCGGCACACGCGCATGCGGGTTGATCTTCAGGAAATGCGGCTTGAACTGTTCGCCATTGTCGAGATCGACCATGACAACGTCGTGCGGTGCCTTGGCTTCGATCAGAAGGACATGCGGCGCCATACTGGCCGCGCCCGGGTTTCCATACAGAGTCAACATGCGTTCCTCCCTTGAGCGCCGGTCTTTTTAAGCGCTTTTCTTTCGCTTGCCCGCTGCGCGGCGCCCGAGATGATGCGCGAGAAATGCGCCGGTATAGCTCTCCGCCACCTGTACGACGTCCTCGGGTGTTCCGGCGGCCACGATGTGACCGCCGCCGTCGCCGCCTTCCGGACCGAGATCGATGATCCAGTCGGCGGTCTTTATGACCTCGAGATTATGCTCGATCACGACGACAGTATTGCCCTGTTCGACCAGCCGGTGCAGCACCTGCAGCAGCTTGCGCACGTCCTCGAAATGCAGGCCCGTTGTCGGTTCGTCGAGAATATAGAGCGTTCGGCCGGTCGCACGGCGCGATAACTCCTTCGCGAGCTTGACGCGTTGTGCTTCGCCGCCCGAGAGCGTGGTCGCCGCCTGGCCGACATGGATATAGCCGAGCCCGACTTCCTGCAGCATGCGCAGCTTCTCGCGGATCGCCGGCACTGCCTTGAAGAATTCGACACCGTCATCGACCGTCATGTCGAGCACGTCGGCGATGGACTTGTCCTTGAAGGTGATCTCCAGCGTCTCGCGGTTATATCGCTTGCCCTTGCAGGTATCGCATTGCACGTAGACGTCGGGCAGGAAATGCATCTCGATCTTGAGAACGCCGTCGCCTTCGCAGGCTTCGCAGCGACCGCCCTTGACGTTGAACGAGAACCGGCCCGGCTTGTAACCGCGCGCGATCGATTCCGGCAAACCGGCGAACCAGTCGCGGATCGGCGTAAAGGCGCCAGTATATGTTGCCGGATTCGAGCGCGGGGTGCGTCCGATCGGCGACTGATCGATGTCGATCACCTTGTCGAGATGCTGCAACCCTTCGATCTTGTCATGCTCGCCGGGCAGTTCGCGCGCATTGTTGAGCCGCCGCGCGAGCGCCTTGTAGAGAGTCTCGATGATCAGGGTCGATTTGCCGCCGCCGGAGACGCCGGTGACGGCGGTAAAGATGCCGAGCGGAATGTCGACGCTCAGATTCTTCAGATTGTTCGCCCGGGCACCGACCAGCCGCAGCTTTTGTCCGCGCGCAGCACCGCGCCGTACCTCGGGCACCTCGATTCGTCGGAAGCCGCTAAGATACTGAGCCGTCAGGCTTTCGGTCGAGCGCATCACTTCGTCCGGCGTACCCGACGCGACGACCTGGCCGCCATGCCGGCCCGCGCCTGGGCCCATATCGACCAGAAAATCCGCCGCACGGATGGCTTCCTCGTCATGCTCGACCACGATCACCGAGTTACCGAGATCGCGCAGCCGCTTCAGCGTTTCGAGAAGCCGCGCATTGTCGCGCTGATGCAGCCCGATCGACGGTTCGTCGAGCACATACAGAACGCCGGTGAGACCCGAGCCGATCTGGGAGGCGAGGCGGATGCGCTGACTTTCGCCGCCGGACAAGGTCGCCGACGAGCGGTTGAGGGTCAGATAATCGAGCCCCACGCTGTTGAGGAACCCGAGCCGCTCGTTAATCTCCTTGAGAATCCGGCCGGCGATCTCCTGCTGCTTCGTCGTCAGGGAGTTCGGCAGCGAGCGGAACCATTGCTCGGCCTGTCGGATCGAGAAACGGCCGACTTCGGCGATGTTGAGTTTGTCGATCTTGACCGCAAGCGCCTCCGGCTTGAGCCGGTCGCCATGGCACGCATCGCAGGGGCTGGTGGCCTGGAACTTGGCCATCTCGTCGCGCACCCAGCTGCTCTCCGTTTCGCGCCAGCGCCGGGTCATGTTTGGAATCACGCCCTCGAACGGCTTGGTCGTCTTATAGGAGCGCAGCCCGTCATCGTAGGTCACCGTGACAGACTCGTCGCCCGAGCCATACAGGATGATGTCCTGAACCTTCTTCGGGAGTTCCTTAAACGGTTTGCGCAGACTGAACTTGTAATGTTTCGCCAGGCTCTCGAGCGTCTGAATGTAATACGGCGACGAGGAATTGGCCCAGGGCGCGATCGCGCCTTTTTCCAGCGTCTTGCTGTCGTCCGGCACGATCAGGCCGGGATCGAAGTACATCTTGTTGCCGAGGCCATCGCAGGCCGGGCAGGCGCCGTAAGGCGCGTTGAACGAGAACAGCCGCGGCTCGATCTCATCGATGGTAAAGCCGGAAACCGGGCAGGCGAAGCGCGACGAGAAGATCGTGCGGCCGGTGGTGTCGCCCTTTTTGCCGGGCTTGGCATCGGCGTCGTCGGCGAAGACGAGCCCGTCGGCGAGATGCAACGCGGTTTCGAGACTGTCGGCGAGCCGCGTCTTGATGTCACCGCGCACCACCAGGCGATCAACGACCACCTCGATATCGTGTTTGAGCTTCTTGTTCAGCGCGGGCACCGCGTCGATCTCGTGGATCGTGCCGTCGACCCGCACGCGCTGGAATCCGCGCTTCTGCAGATCGGCCAGTTCCTTGCGATACTCGCCTTTGCGGCCGCGCACGATCGGCGCCAGCAGATAAAGCCGCGTGCCCTCGGGCATCGCCAAGATGCGGTCGACCATCTGGCTGACCGTCTGGCTTTCGATTGGAAGGCCGGTTGCGGGGGAGTAGGGGATACCGACCCGTGCGAACAGCAGTCGCATGTAGTCGTAAATCTCCGTCACCGTACCGACGGTTGAACGCGGGTTCTTCGATGTGGTCTTCTGTTCGATTGAAATCGCCGGCGACAACCCCTCGATCGCATCCACATCCGGCTTCTGCATCAGCTCGAGGAACTGGCGCGCATAGGCCGAAAGAGATTCGACATAGCGGCGCTGGCCTTCGGCATAAATCGTGTCGAAGGCGAGCGAAGACTTGCCCGAACCGGACAGGCCGGTGAGCACCACGAGCCGGTCGCGCGGGATGTCGAGATCGACGTTGCGCAAGTTATGTTCGCGCGCGCCGCGGATCGAGATGAGGCGAGTGCCGCTCGTTTCGGTCATAGCTCCAGGGTCCGGGAATCCGGTTGGCCGGTGGTTGGCGATCTTATCGCGACGCCCGAAATTGGCGAGTCCTGTCGCGGGACAAGCCCAACCCGGCCACGAAGACCGGGTTCCGGGTGATAAATTCAAGGTGGCGTAGTCGCCGGGTTTCAGGAAAACTAAGCGGCCGGGATAGAGCCCTACCGGATCACCCGGCAGCGTTCATCAGTGTAGAGGAAAATGGTATGGCAGGCAGCGTTAACAAGGTCATTCTGGTGGGAAACCTCGGTCGCGATCCGGAAATACGCTCGACCCAGGACGGAACCAGGGTCGCCAATCTGTCCCTCGCCACCTCGGAGAACTGGAAGGACAAGACAACCGGTGAGCGCCGCGAACGTACCGAATGGCACCGGGTCGTTATCTTCAATGACCGTCTGGTCGAGGTGGTCGAGCGTTTTCTGAAGAAGGGCTCGAAACTCTATATCGAGGGCCAGCTTCAGACCCGCAAATGGACCGACCAATCCGGCCAGGAACGCTACACCACCGAGATCGTTTTGCAGCGCTACAGGGGGGAATTGACCATGCTCGATTCCCGCGCTGGCGGCGATCCGGGATCTGCCGGCACCGGTGCCGGCGGCGGGTCGGGCGGTCCCTCCGACCAGGGTCGGCCGCCGGCCGACTTCGACGACGATATCCCGTTCTAAGCGATTACTCATTCCAAGCGGTATGGCACTGGCCCCCGCTTACAACCACCGTTTTAGCCAACCAGAGAGGGCTTCCATGGACCAGATTTTGAGACGCAAAGGTCTGTCGCGCCGCGAGTTCCACGCAACGCTGGCCAAACTCGGTCTTGGTGTTGCCACAGTGACGACGTTGGCACGACCGAGCCTCGCGGCCGAGAACGATGTCACGGTGTTCGAATGGGGCGGCTACGACGTGCCGGAGCTGTTCCCGCAGTATGTCGAGAAATACGGCGCCGGTCCCGAATTCACGCTGTTTGCCAGTGAGGAAGAAGCGCTTCAGAAAATGCTCGCCGGCTTCGAAGTCGATCTGGCGCATCCCTGCAGCTACAATATCAAACGCTGGCGCGATGCCGGTGTGGCCGGGCCGATCGATACCAGCCGGCTCATTCACTGGAACGACATTTGGGGCCAGTTCAAGAACATTCCCGACCAGAACGCCGACGGGCAGACCTTTTTCGTGCCGCTTGATTGCGGCAATTCCTCGATCGCCTATCGCACCGATCTGGTCGATCCGGAAGACGCCAAGTCCTGGGATCTGCTGTTCAACGAGAAGTATGCCGGTCGTCTGGCGATGTACAACACCGACACCACGCTGATCGAGATCGCGGCACGGGTGAACGGGATGTACGACGACTATCTGCATCTGAGCGAAGAACAACTGGTCGAGATCAAGGCGCTCCTGGTCAAGCAGCGCGACCTCCTGCGCTTTTATTGGGACGATGCCGGTCAGGTCGCACAGGGCCTGGCGTCGGGCGAGATCGTCGCTGCCTACGCGTGGAACGAGACGATCAAGACCCTGACGGCTGAGGGTGTGCCGGTCGCCTACATGGTGCCGAAAGAAGGCATCCTCACCTGGGTTTGCGGCTTTACGATGAGCCCCGATCCGAAGGGCGACCTCGACGCGGTCTATGACTTCATCAACGCCTGGACCTCACCGGAAGCCGGTCAGTTCATCATCAGCGAGTACGGCTACGGTCATTCGAACAGCAAAGCCTACGAGCTGGTCGATCCGGAAGTTCTGGCCAGCCTCGGGATGAGCGATCCCAAAGCCTTGTTCGACGAAGCCGCCATCGCGGTCGATGCGGACGAGCCTTATCGCAGCCGCTACATCGAACTGGTCGAAGAGGTGAAGGCCGGTATCTAAGCCGAAATCGTCGCGAAATATGAGCGGGGCGGTTCGTTTCGACGGACCGCCCCGTTTCGTTTGGGGGAGGCGGACGATATTGGCAGGGCAGCGCGTGACTTCGCCGCGACGCTGACCTTTTGACAGGACCGGATAGACTGTCGCGCGATGGCCGGAGTGCGCTCTGGACGCACCCGCGCGCGTTGTTGCGGCGCCGAAAAACTGCTAGATTCCGAGGCCTATTTCAGCGCCGGATTCGCCCGAATCGGACCCCTGTTATCCATTTGATTTGAAAGGCCTTTCAGTGGCTGACGAAACCCCTGTCGATCGCTCCGATATAGCGCCCGTCACGATCGAAGAAGAGATGCGCCGCTCGTATCTCGATTACGCCATGAGCGTGATCGTGGCGCGCGCCCTTCCGGACGTGCGCGACGGTCTCAAGCCGGTCCATCGGCGCATCCTCTTTACGATGAAGGAAGGCGGTTACGACTGGAACCGCGCCTTCCGGAAATCGGCCCGCATCGTCGGCGACGTGATGGGCAAATACCACCCGCATGGCGATTCCGCGATCTACGACGCCATGGTGCGCATGGCGCAGGATTTCTCGATGCGGCTCATGCTCATCGAGGGGCAGGGCAATTTCGGCTCGATGGACGGCGATCCCGCCGCGGCGATGCGCTACACCGAGGCGCGGCTGGCGCGGGTTTCGACGGCGCTGCTCGACGATATCGACAAGGATACAGTCGACTTCCAGCCCAACTACGACGAATCGCAGCACGAACCGACTGTGCTGCCGGCACGCTTTCCCAACCTGCTGGTCAATGGCGCGGGCGGTATCGCCGTTGGCATGGCGACCAATATCCCGCCGCACAATCTTGGCGAAGTGGTCGCGGCGACGATCGCGCTGGTCGACAATCCGGCGCTGACGATCGATCAGTTGATGGCCTATCTGCCGGGCCCGGACTTCCCGACCGGCGGCCTCATCCTAGGGCGCGCGGGCATTCGCGAGGCCTATCACACCGGGCGCGGGTCCGTCGTGATGCGCGGGCGCAGCCATATCGAGCCGCTGCCGAAGGATCGCGAGGCGATTATCGTCACCGAGATTCCGTTTCAGGTGAACAAGGCGCGGATGATCGAGCGCATCGCCGAAACGGTGCGCGACAAGGTCATCGAAGGCATCTCGGACATTCGCGACGAATCCGACCGCGAGGGCGTGCGCGTCGTCGTCGAGCTCAAGCGGGATGCGATGGCGGAAGTGGTGCTGAACCAGCTCTACCGCCACACGCCGCTGCAGACCAGCTTCGGCATCAACATGCTGGCCCTGACTGGCGGCCGGCCGGTGCTGATGAACGTGAAGGAGGTCATCGAGGCCTTCGTCGTGTTCCGCGAAGAGGTCATCACCCGGCGTACCGTCCACGATCTGATCAAGACGCGCGAACGGGCCCATGTGTTGGTCGGTCTCGCGATCGCGGTTGCGAACATCGACGCTGTGATCGCGCTGATCCGCGCCGCGCCCGATCCCAACACGGCGCGCGACCAGTTGATAGCGCGGGCCTGGCCGGCCGGTGACGTGGCGCCGCTGGTGACCCTGATCGACGAGCCTGGCCATACGGTTGCCGACGACGGTACGTACCGACTGTCGGACGTGCAGGCGCGTGCCATTCTCGATCTGCGCCTGCAGCGGCTGACCGGCCTTGAGCGTGGCAAGATCGCCGAAGAGCTCGAAGAACTCGCTGGCAACATTAAAGACTTCCTCGATATCCTCGGCTCTCAACCGCGCCGGTTGCAGATTCTGCGCGACGAGCTGAAGGAGATCGGTGAACAATACGGCAACCCGCGCCGCACCGCGATCGAAGAGATCGAGTTCGAGCATGACGTCGAAGATCTGATCCAGCGCGAGGGCATGGTCGTCACCGTCACGCATGGCGGTTACATCAAGCGCGTGCCGCTCTCGGCCTATCGCGCGCAGCGCCGCGGCGGCAAGGGCCGGGCCGGCATGTCGACCCGCGACGAGGATTTCGTCAGCAAGATTTTCGTGGCGGACACGCATACGCCGGTTCTGTTCTTCTCGACGGCCGGCATGGTCTACAAGACCAAAGTTTATCGACTGCCGCAGGGTACGCCGCAGGCACGCGGCCGCGCGCTGATCAATCTGCTGCCGCTCGGCGAAAATGAGAAGATCTCGACGGTCATGCCGTTGCCCGAGGACGAGGCGAGCTGGGATTCCATGTTCGTCATGTTTGCTACGGCGACCGGCAATGTCCGCCGCAACAAGCTCTCGGACTTCGTCAACGTGATGGCCAACGGCAAGATCGCCATGAAGCTCGACGAGGGCGACAGCCTGATCGACGTGCGGGTCTGCGGCGAAAACCAGGACGTGCTGCTCGCCGGCAAGCTCGGTAAATGTATCCGCTTCGCGGTGCCGGATGTGCGCGTCTTCACCGGCCGGACCTCGACCGGCGTGCGCGGCATCCGCCTCGGCGAAGGCGACAGCGTCATCTCGATGTCGATCCTGGACCATGTCGATGTCGATACCGCAGAACGCGAGGCTTATATCCGCATGGCAAATGCGCGTCGCCGTGCCGGCGAGGAAGGCGAGGTCGAGGCCGACGCCCTCAATCTGCTCCCGGTCGAGCGCTTCGCCGCGCTCGAGGCGGCGGAGGAGATGATTCTCACCGTGACGGCCAAGGGCTTCGGCAAGCGGAGCTCGGCCTACGAATACCGGATCACCGGGCGGGGCGGGCAGGGTATCGCCAATATCGAGTCCTCGAAGCGCAATGGCGAGGTGGTGGCGTCGTTCCCGATTAGCAGCAGCGACCAGATCATGCTGGTGACCGATGCGGGCCAGCTCATCCGCTGCCCGGTCGACGATGTCCGCATTGCCGGCCGCAAGACCCAGGGCGTGGTCATCTTCCGTGTGGATACGGACGAGACGGTCGTTTCGGTCGCTCATCTGCCGGATCTCGGCGAGGCCGAGGGAGCGGAAGAGGGCGGCACGACCGATGCCGATGACGGCCCCGATGGCGTCGAACCGCTGGAGCCGAACCCGACTTCCGCCGCGTGATCTGATCCTTACTCGGGCTTCGGACGCTGAGCTTGGATCGGCGCCCGTGACGATGGCCGGACGGTCGGGCGCCGACCTGCATCTCGGGTTATGTTGCCGAGGGGTCACGCCCCGTGAGGCCAACATATACCTTTGGCATCGGGAGTTGGATTCCCCTCGCAGCTCCTCAAAAGCATTAGACGGCGCTCATATATTGTTATAATCATTAACTTAGCGTGGTCTGCATAACCGGGAGCCAAAGGTGCCTTGGTACCGCATCCTGGCCCCAGGATGTGCGAAACTGCGACGTTCCGTCGCGGCAACGGTATAGTGTCGATTTTGCGAGACCTATACCGACGAATACTATATTATGGTTTTACCATCGAGATTACGGGGGCAGGGCAAAGGGCCGCCGCGCTGGATGGTTACGGATCGCAGGGCACGGCCCATGCCTGCGAACCGGACGGACCAGTCTGCATCGACATCGAAACAGACAAAGGCGGCTCAGACCGCCTTCAAGGGACGAGAAAGCCAAAACAATGATCGAGCTGATCCTCTATAGTGCCCCGGCAATCCTCGCGGGTATGTTTGTTGGCACCGCCATGGGCTGGAAGCTCGGCAAGTTCGGGCAGAAGCCGCTGACTGCCGAGGTAGAGCGCCTCAAGATCCTCACTCAGCAGCAGGCCAAGCAGATCTGGAACCAGGCCGACCGGATCCATGAGCTCGAAATCGACAAACTGCAGCTCTCTTCGTTGCAGCGGTCGGACCAGCAGCCCTCAGGTGGCATCCACCCGACCCGGGCCCTCGAAGGCCAGCGCCGCGTCGTCGCCTGAGACATTCGATCATCCCGGCGGCGTTCCCGCCGGTCCAGTTTAGCGCCGCAGTCGGAAACGACCGCGGCGCTTTGTTTTTGGGTGACGCCGATCGGGGCTGCCGCGCCGCACCCAAGTCTTTTCGCAACTGCAATAATCCGCTAGCTTGCTCCCAGGATGGCGCATCGCCGCGGGATTTCGCGCGATGCCGGAAATCATGGCGGGGAAGACATGGCGGAGCCAAGAGTCGCGCTCTATCCGGGCACGTTCGATCCGATCACCAACGGCCATATGGACGTCATCAAGCGGGCCTCGCGCCTGGTCGACCGGCTGGTCATCGCGGTCTCGATCAATCCCGGCAAGGGGCCGCTGTTTACCCTGGATGAACGCGTGGAAATGCTGGAGGCCGAAATCGAGAGCCTCAATCATGGCCGCAATATCGAGGTTCGGCCGTTCGACACGCTGCTGATGCATTTCGCGAAGGCGGTGGGTGCCGGGATGGTGGTCCGCGGGCTACGCGCGGTGTCGGACTTCGAATACGAGTTCCAGATGGCAGCCATGAATGCGCGTCTCGAACCGACGATCGAGACCATCTTTCTGATGGCCTCGGAACGCCACCAGTTCATCTCCTCTCGCCTGGTTAAGGAAATAGGGCGGCTCAACGGCGATGTGACGCCGTTCCTCTCGGCCCGCGTCGCTGAGCGGCTGGTCGCGCGCGTCGCCGAGGAGAACGGGCGGAAGGGCTGAGCGTGTGCCGGCCGTCAACCGGCGCTTGACGTCGCATCCGGACATCTGAACTCTGGCGGCCCGCCGATTTCCGGCGCGCAGGGGAAGGATACCGGATCATGCTGGACGAAGCGCGGTCGCGCACGGCGACATTTCAGGCGCGGCTGAAAGAGGCGGGCCACCGGGTCGCCATCCTCACCGACGAAAGCTCGATCGCCTATCTCGCGGGGTTCTGGGGCTATCTCGGGATCGAGTTCGGCCGCCCCACCATGCTGGTCCTGCGCGCGGATGCGGCACCCATCATCGTCACGCCGCTGATGGAGACCGAGATGGTCTCCACCATGACCTGGGTGGATGATGTGCGGTCCTGGGAGGATGCGGGCCCCGATCACTGGAGCGCGATCCTGGCCAATGCGATCGGCGAACCGGCGCCGCGCGAAATCGCCGTCGAGACGCGGATGCTGCCGGCGATCGTTCACGACTTCTTCGCCGAGCGCTATCCCGATGCAAAGCTGCGCGATGTGTCGCCGCTGCTCGGCGAGCAGCGCATGATCAAGTCGCCGCTCGAGATCGGCGTCATGCGTCAGGCCGGCGCGATTGCCGCCGCCATGATGGATGGTGCCCGGAACGCGATGGATGCCGGCGTGCCGGAATATGAGGTGGCGCTCGCGGTGATGAACGCCGGCACGCGCAAGGCGGCAGGGTTCCTGACCGGCAAAGGCTGGGAAGCCTTCGTCTCGCCGATGATCCACAATCTGCAGATCATCCAGTCCGGCGCCGATACCTCGATGGTGCATCGTCGCGCCAGCGTGAAGCCACTGGATCCGGGCGATCCGGTCTATCTCTGCTTCTGCAACATGGTGCAGTTCAAGCAGTACAAGCTGGGCTTCGATCGGCAGTTCTTCATTCACCATGTCAGCGACGAAGCAGCACATGTTCAGGAGACGGCGGTCAGGGCACAACAGACCGCCCTCAAGTCGATGCGTGCAGGTGTCACCGCCGAGAGCGTCGCGGCGGCAGCCAATGCGGTCTATCGCGAGAACGGCTTCTCGCCGGGTTATCGCACCGGTCGTTCAATCGGCGTCGCCTATCTCGAGGCGCCCGAGTTGAAGGAAGGTGACAAGACGATCCTGCGCCCGGGCATGACCTTTGCGGTCGACGGTGGCGTCACGGTCGAAGGGAAATTCGGTGGGCGGATCGGGGATTCGGTCGTGGTGACGGAAACCGGCTTCGATTATCTGACGAACTATCCGCGCGAGCTGGCGGTCCTGCAACCGCGGTCCGCGCGATGAACGCAGGCGCGCGCCGCGCGTTGCGGGGTGCCGTCTTTCAGTATCAGGCGCGCGACGAGCGGCCGAAGGATCGTCTCGATCGGCTCGCAGCGGCATTGAAAAACGTCGGCCGTGACGCAATCGATCTCGTCGTCTGCCCCGAGCTGTTTCTCTCGGGCTACAATATCGGATCGCGCGTGGCCGATCTGGCCGAGCCGACCGACGGCCCTTTTGGCAAGGGCATCGCGGCGCTGGCGCTCGAATACAATACCGCCATTCTCTATGGTTATCCCGAACGCGATAGCGGCCGGTGCCATAATGCGGCCGCCTGTTTCGATGCCGACGGCCGTCTCATCGCCAATCATCGCAAGCTCCGTTTGCCGAACGAGTATGAACAGACTCATTTCGCATGCGGCGAAGGATTTACGTATTGCGAGATTGCGGGTTGGAAAATCGGGGTTCTGGTCTGCTACGACATCGAGTTTCCGGAATCGGTGCGTGCCTGTGCGCTCGGCGGCGCCGAGATCGTTGTCGCACCGACCGCGCTCAAGGCGGAATGGTCGTTCGTCGCGCGTCGGATGATCCCGACCCGCGCATTCGAGAATGGCGTCTTCGTCGTCTATGCGAACTATGCGGGCCAGGAAGGCGAATTTACCTATCTGGGCGAGAGCTGCGTCATCGGGCCGGACGGGTCGGAACTGGCGCGCGGCGGCTCCGGTGAGGAGATGTTGCAGGCAACGCTCGATGCATCTCTGATCGCTGCGGCGCGGGCGAAGCTGCCTTATCTCAGGGACCGGAACGCAATTCCCCGCGTGTGAGATTGCGCGATCGGCCACCGACCGGCGTCAGGCGGCGTCTTCTTTCACGAACGCCGCAACGACCGGTCCGATGCGGGCCTGCACGGCGGCGATGAGGGCCTTGTCGGCTGCGCTCCAGACGCGCGGCTTCGCCATCGACGACGGTTCGAGCACGCCGTACATCTCGCCCTGATGGTAGACCGGGGCGTGAATCAGGCCGCAATGGCCAAAATGCTCTTTCTCGTAGGCCGTGTTGACCAGCGCCGGGGCGGCCGTTTCGATATCGTCGATATAGAGCGCTTCCGGGTTCGTCATCGCCTCGGCATACATCGGATCGTCGTCCATGAGCGTCGCCGGCATGAGTTCCCAGCCGCGGTCTTCGCGGCGGAGCGCAAACTCGGGATTCGCCGCCCACCGATGCACTGCGCGACCGCGATGGGTCTTGGGATCGCGCAGGAACATCACGCAGCGCTCGCAGTTCAAAGCCCCGGCGAGCGCCGGCATCAACGCCGTCAGCTTCTCGTTTGGTGACTTGTCGCTGTCCAGGATTGCCAGCACATCGTCGCGCATGTTGCCCCCTCGCTCTCCGAATGGTTTCCATCATTCCACAAAACCACGGGGCGGGCATATCGACGGCTCGGTTGTTGCGGGCCAAGCCAAGGCCGGGGCGGGGATGGCGGCTGACCTCGATGGTGGCTAGCCTTGCGGGTATCCGCGCTGCGCCGGAGGGCCATTTCCGGTTTTGCCGACCCTGCCGGTCGTGCTAGACCGGCGCCGTTCCGCGCGGCCGCCGGGCCCGATGCCCGAAGCGCCCGGGGAGCCCGTAGCTCAGATGGTAGAGCACCTGACTTTTAATCAGGGTGTCCCGGGTTCGAGTCCCGGCGGGCTCACCACGCGCGGGCCATTGTCATCCTGTAAGAATCGCTGGTAAGTGCGGGTACGCGCCGGGGCGCGAGGGGCCGGGCGACCGGCGGCGGGGCGACAGGCCGAGTGTGAGCGGGGAATGGGCCGGGTTCGAATGGCACGACTGATCGACAGCGATGCGCTCGTGCATATAGGCCTGCACAAGACCGGGACGACCTGGCTGCAGTTCCATCTGTTCCCGCGAGCCGACTGCGGGTTCCATTTGCCCGAATTCGAAGGCATGACACCTAAGCAACGCGCCAAGGCGATCGGTGTTCGCCTCTGCTACGACCAGGCAAACCGGTTGATGGCCGAGGTCGATTTCGATGCCATCGCGACCCGCGAGGCCCTGGCCGGGCTCACGGTGCCGGAGGGCAAGACGGCGGTTGTCAGTCACGAGCGACTGGGCGGGCATCCGCTGTCGGCCGGGTTCGATCGCACGATCCTGCGCGATCGCATCCGGACGGTTCTGCCGAACGCGCGGATTCTTGTCGTCGTCCGCGAGCAGTTCTCAATGCTCATGTCGAGTTACCTGCAGTATCTCAAATATGGCGGCTGGCACGATCTCGAACAGTATCTCTATCCGCCATCGGACGGGCGGCTGCCGACGCTCAACATCGATTTCTGGAAGTATGACCGTCTGATCGAGCTGTACCGATCGGCGTTCGGGCCGGATCGGGTGCTGGTCCTGCCCTACGAAATGCTCGTTCGCAATCCGCAGGATCTTGTCGAGCGGATCTGTGATTTTGCCGGTGTTTCGGTTCCCGACGGGGTCGACGGCGGCCGCCGGGAAAACAGTCGCCGCGGTTATGCGGCGGCCTACTGGTTCCGTCGCCTCACCTGGATCAATCGGCGCACTTCGGCGAATGCGTTTCGACCCTCGCGCCTGCCGCCCTGGGCGGGCAAGGTTTTCGATCGCGGTTTGAAGCGCGGACTGGAAGCGGCCATGCCGACTTACTTTGAAAACTGCGTGCGGCAGCATCTGAACGCCGAGCTGTTGCGCCTCGTCGATCAGCGATACTTTGCGGAAAGCAATCGGCGTACGGCGGAGCTTGCCGGGCTCGATCTCAAATCGTTCGGATATCCGGTCTAGGCCGGATTTCTGGAATGCGACGAGGCGAGTATCGATACGTCAGCCTCGTCCACCTCGGATTGCATCGAATGCTGGATCGCCACAATCCGCCGGCCGACCTCCGACATGCTGAGGGTCTCGTCGAAGCCGAGCACGACCTCGATGAATGTCCGATGGCCCGAGCGGCGCGACCGCACGCGACCGAGGCTCTCGTAATCGTCGAAATGTTTGGCGAGCGCTCGATTGATCGCGATCTGGGCGCTCTCGTCGACCGAACGGTCGAGCAAATCGGGCAGGCCCATGCGAAGCAGTTCGATCGCGTTGTGGAGTATGACTCCGGCAACGATCGTCGATCCGATCACTTCGGACCAGGTCACGATAACCGGGTCAGGCGTGAGGGTTGCGACGGTCAACGCTACCTGAATGAACACCGACGATAGCAGCTTCGTTTCGCGCGATCTCAGTTGCGCCTGCATGATCACCGATTGTCCGGTCTGGGCGGCACGACGTACCGCATTCCATGCGAGCAGGTTGATGAAGAGATTCAAGGCAGCACAAATGGCAGCCAGCGCGAGTCCGAAGGGTGACGCGAGTTCGCGGTCGCCCAAGATCATGAGGATCGCGTTGGCAAATACCCAGGTCGCGCCGATGACCATGCTGATAGCGATGCCAACATTGGCAACGCGCTCGAGTTTGCCGGGGCCGAACTCGAGAGCGAACAAGGTTTCGCGATGCACCCGCCGCATCACCAGCAGCGAAAACCCCTCGATTACGTTCATCAAGGTGCCGCGGATCGTTTCCGCAATGATGGTCAGGGATCCGCCGACCAGCCCGACAATGAAAAAGACCGTGAGGATTCCCATATCCGCGATCAGCGAATAGGCGATCGAGTTTTCCTTTCGCTGCTGATCCGGGGTGATGCCGCCGTGCGGAACCATGACCAAACGCTTCAGAGCCGGAGGCGTGCGATGAACATGTCGATCACGCCGACGCGCGGAAAATCGACGAAGGCCGCACGACCGATCGGGCATTGCGCGATGTCGGCGTCGTTGACCGCCAGTTCGATGATGGCCTGACCGCTGCTGTGGTCACGCCCTTTTGCAAGCGCGGCGAGGTCGTCGTGCCCCAGCGCCGCTGTCGCACCTCGCGTGAAGAGCACCGTGCCCTGACGGACTCGTGTTTCGCCTTCAAGCGTGACTTCGGCCGGATCGCCGGGCGTCAGCAACCCCGCCGTCAGATCCGAGATCGGTGCATCGACCAGCAGCACCTCGCAGTTCACCCAGGTTGCGATGATGGCGCCGGCCTGGACCTCGGCACCGGCGCCGATCAGGAGGCTCCATACCATCGCACCCGCGGGCGCAGGAATCGTTGCACTGCGCGCCCGCTCGTAGGCCGTTGCGATCGCTTCCACGACAGCGGTCTGCATAGCGATCTCGCTTTGCAGCAGGCTCATCCGGGCGCGCGCCTGTTCCAGCAGGATTTTAGTATCGTCGAGACTGCGTTGGGCGTCGCCCGTATCGCCACTGTCGAGTGCTCCCAGAAAGCTGCCGGATTGAGCCGCCGCGAGCCGCTGTTCGGCGCGCCGCAGCGCGGTTTCCGCTGCAATCAGTGCGCGCTCGCGATCGATGACGGCGACTTCGGCGGCATCGGCCTGGGATTGCGAGCTGGCGCCGCTGTCGCGCATGCTGGCCAGCCGGGCCGCTTCATTCTGCTCCAGCACCATCGCGGCGCTGTGATATTCGATCTGCGCACGGAGATTGGTGATTTCCGCAGCCACGTCGTTGCTGAAAGCTTCTGCATAAGTCCGGGCGGCGAGGGCCTTCCCGGTGATGATGATTTCGAGCGCGTCGATCTGGGCCGTCAGCGCCGCCAGATCGGCCTTGGTACGGTCGAGCTCGGCCTGCGCCCGGACCAGTTCGGCACTGGAGACACGCGGATTGATGATGAGCACGATCCGCCCATCGGATCCGATCCGGTCCCCGGCGGCGTGCGGTGCGTATTCGATCAATCCGGCGATCGGCGCTCGCGTCGACGCGAGCCATGAGGTTACCGCCGCGTCGCGTATGACGGTCGAGCGCAGATAGGGTCCGCTGATCCAGACAACGTAGATCAGTAGGACGATCGCCGCGGTCATTGCGAGCGCGCGCGGCGAGTCGCGCAGGCGGAGCAGACGTTGTCGGATCGACATGAGGGCGCGTGTCTCCGAGCGGACCTGCGTCAGCTCCGCCGTACCAGCGCGAGGCCGACGCCGGCGCCGATCAGCAGCGTGCCAGAAATCCGGTCGATCCAGCGCCGTGCGCGGCTGGTGCGGAACAAGACCCGGACCCGGCCGGCGAGGACCGCGTAAAGACTGTCAAAGGTGAGCGCGATGACGAAGAATGTCGCGCACAGGATCGCAAGCTGTGGCTGCAGGTCGCGCGACGAGTCGACGAATTGCGGAAAGAACGCGCCATAGAAGATTAAAAGCTTGGGATTGGTGGCGTTCACCAGGAATCCCTGAACCAGCAGCTTCGTCGGTGAAGCAACCCGGACGGCGGTCGCATCGGGATCGTCATGCTTCTTCATCCAGAGCCGGATGCCGAGCCACACCAGATAGATCGCGCCGGCCCAGCGCAGCAGGTTGAACCATTCCGCCAGCAGCAGCAGGAACGAAGCCATGCTGAAGAACGTGACGATGAGGTACGCGGCGGTCGCGAGGCTGATGCCGATCACCGAAAGCATGGCCCGCTTCGTGCCATAGGCGAGCGAATTGGCGACGATCAGCGACACGGCCGGTCCCGGCGCCAGAATTAGTACCGTGGTGGCAAGAACGAACGCAACATAGAGGCCGGGATCGATCATCGAGGGATTCCTTGCCGGTCCGGCAGCTTGGCCTAAGCCGGACGACCATCAAGCCATGGTCGTCGGCCCCCCGGCAATGGGGTTCCGGGGCGTATTCCCGGCCCGGCAGAGGACTCCCGATTCCCCCCTTGCGCAGCGGAGGCGTAAGCGGATTTGCCGCCCGATCGACGGCGCTTTACCAGCGGGAGGGCGCCCCTTAAAGTCTCGCCGATCACACTGGAACCGCCGGAATCCCGACCGCCGCGCCATGCCGCGATCCATATTGTCTTTCCTCTCTACGATCCTGCTGGTGGCTCTGGTATCGGCCGGCTCGGCCATGCCGGCGCGTGCCGAGACCGGCTTCGCGAGCATCGTCGTGGATGCGGAAACCGGGGCGGTGCTGTCGGAAGAGCAGGCGACACGGCGTTGGTATCCAGCCTCGCTGACGAAGCTGATGACGCTCTATCTCACTTTCGAAGCGATCGAGAACGGCACGCTGGCGCTGGACGACAAGCTGACGGTCTCGGACAACGCGGCCGCGCAGCCGGAGGTGAGCCTCCGCATCCGAGCCGGCGCGAAGATTACGGTCGAACAGGCGATCATCGCGCTGATCGTGCGCTCGGCGAACGATATCGCCACGCTGCTGGCCGAAACGGTCGGTGGTAGCGAACCGCGTTTCGCCGCGATGATGAGCCTGAAGGCGCGGGCGCTGGGCATGACACGATCGGTCTTTCGCAACGCGTCGGGCCTGCCCGACGATTCCCAGATCACCACTGCACGCGACATGGCGGTGCTTGCCGCGGCGCTGATCGACGATTTCCCGGCCTACTTCGATTATTTCAGCCGCCGTTACGTGATCTTCGATAGCCAATCGCTCGGCACCTACAATCAGTTCCTCGATTATTACGAAGGCGCCGACGGGTTGAAGACCGGGTTCACCTGCGGTTCCGGATACAACCTGGTCGCATCGGCGGTGCAGGACGGGCGGCGTTTGATCGGCGTCGTGCTGGGCGGCGAGAGTGGCGGCCGGCGCACGGCCGAGATGGCGAGACTGATGGACGAAGCGTTCGAGGCCCCGATTCCCGCCAACCCCATTTTGCTCGCGGATTGGCCGAACGCCGTTGCGGGCGAGGATTCCGGTCCGCCACCATTCCGCCTGCCACCCGACCAATGCGAGCTTGGTGCATCGGCCGTCGCCGACGGAACGCTCGATGGGGGTACATTGCCGGGTTGGGGCGTGGTGTTCGGCGCCTTTACCGATAAAGCGCAAGCCGAAGCCGTATTGATGGATGCCCGCGAGCAGTTGAAAGACATCGTCACGAAGGGTCGGCCGGCGGTCGTCCAGCGCGAACAGGAGGGCGTCTCGCGTTTTTCGGCGCTGATGGTCGGGCTCGCCCAGGAGGATGCCGGCAAGGCTTGCAAGTCCATGTGGGACCAGAGCGCCTATTGCCTCGCACTCAGCCCGGAAGTTCTGAACAATCCGCAGGCGCTCTGGCGTTAATGCTGGCGGGCGCCTTTCGGACGAGATCGCCTAAACGACAACCAGTCTCAAACAAAAAGCCGGCATCGCTGCCGGCTTTTCGTTGTGGTCGCGATCGAAAGGATCAGTCCTTTTGCCGGAACTTGCTGTGGCAACCGCCACAGGCTTCGCCGACCAGCTTGAACTGCACACCCATCGCGGTGGCATCGCTCGTGCCGGCCGCAACCGCGAGGGCTTCGGCCTGCGTGCCCAGGTTTGCGGCGGCCTGCTCGAACCCGGCCCAGTCGGTCCAGATCTCCGGCTTTGCTTCGACGTCGTCTGTAATGTCCTCGAGGCTGGTGCCCTCCGGGAAGAGTTCCGGGATCTTTGCGGCGATCGCCTGGATCTCTGCGGCATGCTGTGCCACGAGCGCCCCGTCGGGGCTGCCCGATTCAATCGCGCCGTTGATCGCTTTCATGTGGCCGCCCAACGCTTCCATGGCGTCCTGGCGCTGCTCAACGACCGGCGGCAGATCATCCGCGCTGGCATCGCGCAGCAGAAACAGGCCGCCCAGGAGGATAGCGACAGCAATTGTCTGAAGAATCAGTCTGTTACCGGTTGTCATTCGATGTCCTTTATCAAAGTTCGGCGGCACTTTGAAACGCCCAAGGATAGGCCTTCGACCCTTGGCTCGACAGTAGGCACCGGGCCGTAACTGTTGGTCGGGCATCTTGTCGATTGTCGCGGCCGGCTCGATATTGAGGGGATGCGGATGCGCGGCAATCACAAAGTTTTGTTGGCTGGGATTGCGGTCGCGGCCCTGGCCGGGTGTACGCCGCCTGCGCCACGTCCGGCGATGGTCTCGATCGATCAAACCGATCAATACGGGTACGCGACGACGCCCGCGGGCGAAGACCGCTTTGAAGTCGAGTATCTAACGCCGGAGCTCGCGACCAGCACGCGCCACTCGACCCGCGAACAGGAAATCGAGGAAGAAAAGGCGCGTGCTTACGATCTCGCCCTCTGGCGTGCGGCGCAGATCGCTCAGGAGCGCGGCTATGTGGCGTTCATCGTCGAAGAATCGAGCCGCGACGCCGACGTGTCGATCGATTACGACCGGTACAGTGGGTTCGGAGGGTACGGAGGTTTCGGGGGGTATGGAGGGTACGGCTACCACCCGTACCCGTATCGGAACATGGGTTACTATCCCTACTTTCCGTATCATCCCTACAACCATAACCAATACCGGACCGAGGCATCGATGCTGGTGCGCGTAAAATTGCTCGTGCGCGAAGCATCGCCCGACGAACCCGGTGCGTTCGACACCGCCGCGACCGCGACACGATTGGCGGCGACCTACGCCAACGCGACCTGGCCGTCGCGCTATTAAGGTTCGACGCGACGCCCGTCGAGGGCGGCGTTCTCGATCCGAACCCGCCACCACAACAACGCCGCATTGGCGATCGTGAAGATCGCCGCGAGATGCCACGCACCGAAGGCGAGCGGCAGCACCGCAATCTCGGCTGCAACGATCAGATAGTTTGGATGGCGCAGAAATCGATATGGGCCGCGTCGAACCAGCGCCGCGCCGGGCAGGGTGATCACGCGTGTCGTCCAGAAACGCCCCAGGCTCGCGATCGTCCATAGGCGCAATGCCTGCAACACGATGAACGCGACCAGCCACGGCAGACGCAATGGCGTATCGAGCGGAATGAACGCCGTCATCGCGGCGATCCAGGCGACATGCAGCGCCACGATCAGCGGGTAGTGACCGCGGCCAACTTCGACACCGCCCGTGGCCAGCAAGCGCCGCTCATTGCGCCGCGCATAAGCCAGTTCGGCCAACCGCTGCACGATCACGAACCCCAATAGCCAGAGGAGCGGCGTCATCGGCGTGGCTGCGCAAACAGAGCGGTCGCATCTGTCATGGAATTTCAACGATCTGAAACGTGGCGGTGAAACCCGGCCCCAAAGCGGTCATCAGATATCGCCCGGACTTCATCCCGGCTGCCAGCATCTGCTCGAGCACGAACAGCACGGTTGCCGCCGACAGATTGCCATAGTCGCGCAGCACATCGCGCGCGACATTGAGCGTGCCGGGTTGAAGCCGGAACGCATCTTCCAGGGCTGCCAGTACCTTGATCCCGCCAGGATGGCAGACATAGCCGACGAGATCCGCACGGCTGTATCCGTGCCGTGCGAGGAACTCATCGGCGATCGTGCCGAAATCGCGGCGGACGAGAGCAGGGATATCGCGTGAGAACAGCACGCCAAACCCGTCATCCTCGATCTGCCAGCCCATCACCGGCAACGAATCCGGCCAGGTATGTTCGCCCGACGCGCCGAGGCGAGGGCCGTCCGGTCCGGGGCCGATCAGAACGGCAGCGGCGCCGTCGCCGAACAACGCCGTTGCGATGATGTTGCTCTTGGAATGATCGCCCGACCGGAAAGTGAGGGCGCATAGCTCGACGACAAGCAGAAGCACGCGGCTATCCGGTTGCGCACGCTGAAGATCGGCGGCGCGCGCAAGGCCGGTTACCCCGCCGCCGCAGCCGAGACCGAACACCGGCAGGCGCTTTGTGTCGCGCCGAAATGCGATTCGGTCGAGCAGGCGGGCATCCAGACTTGGCGTTGTCACACCGGTTGTCGAAACGCAGACGATCGCATCGATCTCGTCAGGCCGCCGGCCGGCGCGGGCGAGACAGTCGAGGGCCGCTTCCTCGATCAGTGCGAGCGCATGATCTTCGTAAAGATCGTTGCGCTCTTTCCAACCATGGGGTTCGACATACCAGTCGAGCGGCATGCAGGAATGACGCTGTTCGATCCCGGCATTGGCAAAGACCGGCAACAACCGTTCGATTTCGGACTGGTCGCGGTCGAATACGCGGCGAGCGATGGCTTCGGCATCTTGCTGCCGGATAACATAGGGTGGCACGACAGTCGCGACCGCTTCGATGACGGGTCCGGGGCGGTCGTTTCGGGAATGGCAAATCGGCAAAATCCAGCAGGCTCCGGCCCTGACGACAGTGCGATGAACCTTATATAGTGGTTCAATGCCGATCGCGCAGCATGAGGCCAGCCAAGAATGACGGAAACCGAACCCATCAACGACGGATCCAGCCCGGGCCCCGACCCGGAGAACGTCGATAACAGTCGTTCCGAGGCAAGGAAGATCCGGTTGCGGCCGAGCCTGTCCGGACGCCTGCGGGCGTATTTCTTCGCCGGCGTCCTGGTCACGGCGCCGATGGCAATCACGTTCTGGCTCGCTTGGCAGGTGATCTCCTGGGTCGATCGCTCTGTAAAGCCGCTCATTCCCGCGCAATACAACCCAGAGACCTACCTGCCATTCAGCGTTCCCGGGATCGGGTTGATCGTCCTGTTTGTATTCCTGGTCCTTGTCGGCGCGTTCGCAGCCGGGTTGGTCGGTCGACTGATCGTACGCATCAGCGAGCGGATTCTGGCGCGGATGCCGGTCATTCGTAGCGTCTATGGCGCGGTCAAACAGATTTTCGAGACCGTGCTGGCAAACCAGTCGAGCGCCTTTCGCGAGGTCGTGCTGATCGAGTATCCGCGACGCGGACTTTGGGCGCTTGCTTTCATCACCGGCACGACACAGGGCGAAGTGCAGGAAATCACCGAAGACGAAGTGGTCAACGTGTTCATGCCGACGACTCCGAACCCGACCTCTGGATTTCTGTTGTTCATTCCCAGGAAGGACATGACGGTGCTCAGCATGTCGGTCGAAGAGGGTATCAAAATGGTTGTCTCGGGGGGCATCGTGACTCCACCGGATCGCCGACCGCCTGAAAATCGCAAGGTCAAGATTCCAGCTTCGACCACCTAGCCGGAGCGCAGCGTCCTGACGACCGCGTCGCGCTCGAAGAGATAGAGCAGAATGCGCAGCGCACGGCCGCGCGCACCGGTCAGGTTGGGATCGCGCTCGAGCGCCAGCGTCGCGTCGTCGCGAGCGGCCTTCAGCAACTCGTGATGCACCGCGAGGTCGGCGAGGCGGAACGCGGGCAATCCGCTCTGGCGCGTACCCAGCAACTCGCCGGCGCCACGCAGCCGCAGATCCTCCTCGGCGATGCGAAATCCGTCATCGGTGTCGCGCAGCACTTTCAGCCGGGCCTTGGCGGTTTCGCCAAGCGGCGCCTGATAGAGCAGCACGCAGGTCGAGGCGCGCGCACCGCGACCGATCCGGCCGCGAAGCTGGTGCAGTTGCGCAAGGCCGAACCGCTCCGCATGTTCGATCACCATGACGCTGGCATTCGACACATCGACGCCGACTTCGATCACGGTGGTTGCCACCAGCACACCGGTCTCGCCGGCAACGAACGCCGCCATGGTGCGGTCGCGTTCGCCGGCTCGTTGCCGTCCATGAATGAGGCCGACACGCTTCTCGCCGAAGCGCTGCACCAGATCGCGATAGCGTGCCTCGGCATTGGCGAGATCCACGACTTCGGATTCCTCGATCAGAGGGCAGACCCAGTAGACCTGACCGCCCTGGTCGATCGCCCGCGCGACGGCACCCACCACCTCTTCCATGCGTTCCAGGGGTACGGCGCGCGTGTCGATCGGCTTGCGACCGGCAGGCTTTTCGGTCAGACGCGACACGTCGAGATCGCCATAGGCGGTCAGCATAAGCGTCCGCGGGATCGGCGTTGCGGTCATCACCAGCATGTCCGCGGCGGCACCTTTCTCGGCAAGAATGACGCGCTGATGCACGCCGAAGCGATGCTGCTCGTCGACGACCGCGAGGCCGAGATCCTTGAAGTCGACATCCTCCTGCAACAAAGCATGGGTGCCGACGACGATACCGATCCTGCCCGAGGCGAGGTCGGCGAGAATGGCGTCGCGCGCTTTCCCCTTATCGCGGCCGGTCAGCAGGGCTGCCGTTACGCCCGCCGCTTCGGCGAGCGGCGCGATCGTCGCAAAATGCTGCCGCGCAAGAATTTCGGTCGGGGCCAGAAGTGCGGCCTGCGCACCGGCTTCGTCCGCGACAAGCATGGCCAATAGCGCGACAACGGTCTTGCCGCTGCCGACATCGCCCTGCAGGAGCCGCAGCATGCGCAGGCCCGAACCCATATCGGCGGCAATCTCTTCGATCGCTCGTGTCTGCGAGTTCGTGAGCGTGAAGGGGAGGGACGCGATCGCCTTCGCACGCAGCACTCCGTCGCCGCTCAGGGAACGGCCGCGTTGGCGGCGCTGATGCTGTCGCACCAAAGCGAGCGCAAGCTGGTTCGCCAGCAGCTCATCATAGGCAAGCCGCTCACGCCAGGGCGTCGTCAGCTGAAGGTCGCTTTCCTCTTCGGGGTTGTGGGCGCGTCGCAGCGCGTCGCGCCAGGGTGCCCATTTCTGTTTGGTAACGAAGCGCGGCTCGATCCATTCCTCGATGACCGGCGCGCGCTCGACGGCAGCGGTGACCGCCTTGCCCATGATGCGCGGCGTCAATCCGGCCGTCATGGGATAGACCGGTTCGACCCGTTTCAACGTGAGGACATCGTCGAGCGGCGCGATGTGGTCGGGGTGGGTCATCTGCAGCTCGTCGCCGAACTTCTCGATGCGACCGCTGACCACGCGCACCTCGCCCTCGGGCAGCACTTTGTTCAGGTAGTCACCCTTCGCGCGGAAGAAGACGAGATGGATGAAGCCGGTCTCGTCGCGGCAGCGCACCTTGTACGGGCGCTTGCCGGCGGCAGGCGACGGGAAATGTTTATCGACACGCAGTGTCAGGGTCACGATCGCGCCTTCCGGCGCATCGGCGAGTTTGGGTGCGAAGCGTCGGTCGATCAAACCGATTGGCATATGCCAGAGCAGGTCGACCACCTGCGGTCCAGCCGCCCTTTCGATCAGTTTGGCAAAGCGCGGCCCGACGCCCTGCAGCGACGTCACCGGGGCGAAAAGCTTGAACAGGATCTCCGGGCGCATGGGTTTCCGATACCGACTCGGGGCTGCGAAAGCTGCCGGATCATACCCGGTGACTTAGCGCCGCGGACGCGCGCGGGCAACGGGCCGGGTGTCAGCCCTTGATCCGCGCCATCGTGGGGTCGTAGAGCGCCTCCAGCGTGACCGAACAGGGCACGCGAGTCGTCGCAACCTCGAGCTCGTATCGCGCGTTGCGGACATAGTCGGCATCGACGCCGCCAGCGTTGCGAACGTAGCCGAAGCCGATGTTCTTTCCGACCGTGTAGCCCCAGCCGGCGCTCGCGAGCCAGCCCGCCGGTTTGCCGTCGCGCAGAATGGTCTCGCGGCCGAGGAGGATCACGGACGGATCGTCGACCGTGAAGCAGGCGAGCAGGCGATTCATGCCGCCTGATTTTTGCGCTTCGAGCGCCTTGCGACCCTTGAAGTCGACATTTTTGCGCAGCTTCACTGCCCAGCCCATGCCGGCCTCGAATGGGGTGAAATCCGGTCCGATATCGCCAGACCAGGCGCGATAACCTTTTTCGAGACGCAGCGTCTCGATCGCACGATAGCCGGCGTTGCGCAGGCCGTGCGGTGCGCCCGCGACAATCAACGCCGCATGGACGTTGACGGCATACTCGACCGGCATATGCAGCTCCCAGCCGAGTTCGCCGACATAGGTCACGCGCACGGCGAGCACCGGCGCGCCGCCGATCCCGATGCGCTGCGCGGTACCGAAGGGAAAAGCGTGGTTGGAAAGATCGTCGCGCGTCGCGGCGGCAAGAATCTCGCGCGATTTCGGCCCCATCAGTGACAGCACGGCATGGGCCGAGGTGATATCGACAAGATGCGCGTTGGCGCCAGCCGGAATGTTGCGCCGGATCCAGTCAAAATCATGCGTCGCATAGCCCGTGCCGGTTACGATGTAGAAACTCTCCGCTGCGATGCGGGTCACCGTCAGATCGCATTCGATGCCGCCGCGATCGTTCAGCATCTGCGTGTAGGTTACCTTGCCGACGGGTTTCGCCACATCGTTGGAACAGATCCAGGTGAGGGCACTCTCCGCATCGGGCCCGATCAGAAGAAACTTGGCGAACGATGTCTGGTCGAACAGGACGGCGCCTTCGCGTGCGGCCTTGTGCTCGCGTCCCACAGCGTCGAACCAGTTCGGCCGGCCGAAACTGTACCGATCCTCCGGCTTTTCACCCGATTTGAGATCGGCATACCAGTTCGGCCGCTCCCAGCCGAGCTTTTCGCCGAAACAGGCGCCGTCGCGTTTCAGGATTTCGTAAAGCGGCGAGCGCCGGCAGGGTCGGCCGCTCTCATGCTCCTCTGATGGCCAGGCAATCGTATAATGCTTGCCATAGGCCTCCATCGTGCGGGTGCGAACCCAGTCCGTGTCGAAATGCGGCCGCCCGAAGCGGCGGATGTCGACCGGCCAGAGATCGTAGGGCGGTTCGCCGCGCACGACCCATTCGGCCAGCGCCATCCCGGCGCCGCCGCCCGAGGCGATGCCGAAAGCATTGAACCCGGCGCCTACGAAGAAATTTTTCAGTTCGGGCGCTTCGCCAAGGATGAAATTGCCATCGGGCGTAAAGCTTTCCGGTCCGTTGATCAGTTCCTTGATGCCGGCGGTCTGCAGCGCCGGCACGCGGCCGAGCGCGAGTTCCACCATCGGTTCGAAATGATCGAAGTTCGAGGTGAGCAGCGTGTAGTGGAAATCTTCCGGGATGCCATCTTCGGCCCAGGGCAGGGGGTTGGGTTCGTAACCGCCCATCACGAGCCCGCCGACCTCCTCCTTGTAGTAGGTGAGGCGATCCGGATCGCGCAATGTCGGCAGGTTCGGTGCGACGCCGTCGATGCGTTCGGTCACCATGTATTGGTGCTGCACGGAGACCAGCGGCACATTGACGCCAACCGATGCCGCGAAGCCGCGCGACCATTGTCCGGCGCAGCAAACCACGATCTCGCATTCGATCCGGCCCTTGTCGGTTTCGAGACCCCGAATGCGCCCGTCTTTGACGATGACCGACAAGACTTTGGTGTCTTCGAGAATCGTAACGCCGGTCTGCCGTGCGCCTTTCGCCAAGGCCTGAGTGATGTCGCTCGGATTAGCCTGGCCGTCGGTCGGCAGGAAGGCAGCGCCGACAACGTCGTCCACCTGCATCAGCGGCCATAGGTCCTGCGCCTCTTTGGGCGTCAGCAGATCCATCTTGAGGCCGAAGGAATGCGCGGTCGTCGCCTGACGTTTCACTTCGGTCCAGCGATCCGCGTTGCAGGCGAGCCGCAGCCCGCCGTTCATCTTCCAGCCCGTTGCGAGACCGGTCTCGACCTCGATCCGGTTGTAGAGATCGATCGAATAGCCAAGCAGTTGCGTGATGTTGGCGCTGGTGCGGAGCTGGCCGACCAGGCCCGCGGCGTGAAAGGTGCTGCCGGAGGTCAGCTTCTTGCGTTCGAGCAGAACAGTATCTGTCCAGCCCAGTTTGCCGAGATGGTAAGCCGTCGAGCAGCCGATGATGCCGCCGCCGACGATGACCGCTTTCGCGCTTTTCGGGAGATCCGCCATCGTCCGCTCACATCGCCTGGAACGAGGTCCATGCGCGGTCGAAGCGGCGCATGTTCTCGGTGGTATAAGCGGTATAGTCGAAGTCGAGCGTCGAATGGATTTCCTGAACCATGCTCCACATGCTTTCGCGCAACAGAGAAGCGCATTTCATGGCGTGATAGCGGACACGCAATTCGTCCGCGACGGGCCGATCGAAATAGGCTTCGAGCAGCCATTCTTCCTGATCGGGTGTGAGCCCGTTATTCGAGGCGAGGCCGCCGAGATCGAAGAGCGGGCTGTTGAATCCGCCATAGTCCCAATCGATTAGCCAGATGCGATTGCCGTCGTCGATGAAATTGCCGGGCAGAAGATCGTTATGGCCATAGACCAGATCGATCCGCCCGACGGCGCTTTCGAGCCGTTCGGCGATCATACCGAGCTCGGGCAAACGAGGCAGATGCCGGCTGTTGGCGTCTTTCAGCGAGCCTGCATAGTCGCGCAAGACATGAAATACCCAGAAGACCAGTGCCGCACCGCGCAGATGCTGGGGTATCTCGCGATGCGCGCGCGCGACGAGCGGCACTATGCGTTCGAGATTGCTCTGGGTTGCGACATCGGCCTCGGCGAAGGTGCGGCCGTCGATATGGTCGATCACCAGCGCGCCGTCGGTCGCGAACACCACGCGCGGCGAGACACCGGCCGCATGAGCCGCACGGCTGGCCGCCAGCTCGTTGAACCGCATGATCTGATGCACGGGAATGTCGGCCCCGATTCGCACGACATATTTGCGGCCGGCATCCTCGACGACAAAGTTCTTGTTGGTGATGCCGCCGCCGAGCGGTTGCGGGTCGACCGGGCCTTTCCAGCAGGCGAGCGAGGCAGCGATCTGGCGCGGGTCGGTCATGTCGGACAACTCGGATAGTGGAGGTCAGCCGACCATGCCGAAACGCTGCCGGAGCTTGCGGGCCCAACCACCGACCAGCCGGTCGGCGACAATCCCGATGAAGGCGACGCAGAGGCCGGCGATGATGCCGCGGCCGACATCGGCCTTGGCGAGTGAAATAAACACCTCCTGACCGAGATCGCGGGTTCCGACCATGGCCGCGATGATATCCATCGCGATCGCCAACATGATCACCTGATTGATGCCGAGCATGATTTCGGGCAGAGCGAGCGGGAGCTGAACCCGGAACAGGATCTGCGTGCGCGTACAGCCCGCAACCTTCGCCGCTTCGACAAGCTGCGGCGAAACCTGCCTTATGCCGTGATTGGTATATCGGATGGCCGGCGCGACCGCGTAAGCAACGATCGCGATCATGGCGGAGACGTCGCCGACACGGAACAGCATCACGACTGGAATGAGATAAACGAAAGCCGGGATCGTCTGCAGCAGATCGACCACCGGTGTCAGGATTCGATTACCGGTGCGGCTTCGCGCTGCCCAGATGCCGAGCGGCACACCGATCAGGCACGCAATCACCACAGACACCCCGACGAGATAAACGGTGTTCATCGTCTTGTCCCAAAGTCCGACCATCGCACAAAAGGCGGTGAGGGACATCGTCAGGAGCGACAAACGCCAGCCACCGAACTGCCAGCCGGCAACCCCGATCAGCGCCACGATCGCGAACCAGGGCAGGTCGACTAGCAGATCGCGGACCGGATTGAGGATGTTGAGAAGCAAAGCGACGCGGAACGCTTCGATATAGTCGAAGTAGTTGATATTGATCCAGTCGATGAATTCTTTGGCATAGGGCGCGAGCGTCACCGTCCAGCCTTCGGGAATCCGGTTCAGCGACGGAATAACAAAGCTGGCCAGAGTTGTAACGACGATCAGGGCAATCGAGGCGAACAAGTACGGATGGCGCTGCCAGAACGGACGGGTATCGAGCCGGCGCGTGCTGACCGTGTGAACCGCAGCCTGGCTCAGCCGATCCAGTACGATCGCGATGACCACGATCGCGAGACCGGCTTCGAGGGCGTCACCGATCTTGAGCGCACGAAGCGCCAGCAGCACGTCGTAACCGAGGCCGCCCGCACCGATCATCGACGCGATGATCACCATGTTCAGCGACATCATGATGACCTGGTTGACGCCCACCATGAGCAGCGGGCGCGCCGACGGCATCAGGATTCGCCAGAGCCGCTGCCTGCGCGTACATCCCGCCATGGTGCCGAATTCGCCGATCTCGGCCGGAACCTGCTCCAATGCCAGCATCGTGGCGCGCACCATCGGCGGCATCGCAAAGATGATCGTCGCGACCAGTCCCGATACCGGGTTGGTACCGAACAGCAGGAGGATCGGAACCAGATAGGCGAAGGTCGGGATCGTCTGCATCAGATCGAGGAGCGGATTGAGGAAGTAGGCGCGCACCCGCGGCGCGCGATATCCCCATATTCCGACCAACAGGCCGAGCATCACGCCGATTGGAACCGCCATCACGATCGAGGCCAGTGTGGTCATCGCGCTGTCCCACTGACCGAACAGCGCGATATAGAGGAAACAGCCGCCGGCGAGCGCGGCGAGGCGCCAACGGCCCAACGCATAGCCGGCGAGTGTAAAGGTCGCGACAATGCCCACCCAGGACAGCCGGGGCAGCTCGATGGCGCTCGCGCCATTTCCGATCTTGAAGCCATGCGCCAGCAGATCGATGAAGAACTGCAGGATGGGATTCAGGATCCCGTTTGAAATCATGCGCGTGACGTCGGAGATATTGTTCTTGATCGCCGTCATCACGATCGTCGTGTACTTCGCAAACGGTAAGACCCAGTCTTTCGGATAATCGTCGAGCCAGGGAGGCGCGCCATCGAAGTACCAGAGCAGAGCGGTTGCGCCGAGTGCGGCAATCCAGATCCAGAGCCAGCGAGACACCCGCGCGGCCGAACCCTGCCAGGATAGCTCGAGTGTGGTCACGCCACCGGCTCGCGTCCGGCCAGCAGATCGATCACCGTGCGCCGATCGATCCGGCCGATGATCGCGCCATTCTCGTCGACCACGCCAAACGGTTGGTCGGCGGCGACGATGTCGGCAGCAAACGAGGCAATCTTGCTGTCGGCTTCGACCCGCTGGACGAATTCGCCGCCGGTCGCGGGCTCCATCAGTCGGCGCGCCGACATGACCTTCGCGCGGGCGACGTCGCGGGTGAACTCGGCGACATAACTCGTAGCCGGGCGGATCACCAGTTCTTCCGGTGTTCCGATCTGAATGATCTCGCCGTCTTTCATGATGGCAACACGGTCGGCGAGGCGGATGGCCTCGTCGAAATCATGGGTGATGAAGATAATCGTCTTCTGCAGAACGGCCTGGATGCGCAGCAACTCCGATTGCATCTCGCGGCGGATCAGCGGGTCGAGCGCGGAGTAGGGTTCGTCGAGGAACCAGATCTCCGGTTTGACCGAAAGGCTTCGGGCGATGCCGACGCGCTGCTGTTGCCCGCCCGACAGCTCGCGCGGATAGAAACCCTCGCGCCCCTTGAGACCGACCAGTTCGATCACTTCGCGCGCACGTTCTTCCCGGATCTTGCGATCGACGCCCTGGACCGAAAGCGGGAAGGCGACATTCTCGAGCACAGTGAGATGCGGCAGCAGGGCGAAATGTTGGAACACCATGCCCATCTTGTGGCGGCGGATCTCGATCAGTTCGCGTTCGCTGGCTTTCAGGAGATCGGCGCCGTCGAACAGGACTTCGCCGGCGGTCGGCTCGATCAGCCGCGAGAGACAGCGGAGCAATGTCGATTTGCCCGAGCCGGAGAGGCCCATGATGATGAAGATCTCGCCCTCATGGACGGAGATCGTTGCATCGCGAACTGCGCCCACCAGGCCGGCGGCATGAAGCTGCGCGGGATCGGGATTCGGATTCTCGGTTAGAAAAGACTCGGCGCCTCGGCCGAACACCTTCCAGACATGCGTCCCGACAAGCTTGATCGGGCGTGCTTTGAAGGTCGCCGCCGACGTACGCGGGACGGGTGCTGAAGAAACGGTAGCCATGCTTCGATTCGCAGTCCTTAAACGAGAGGCGAGCGGGTCGGCTTTGTAGGCCGATCCGCTCGCTCCGGTTCGTTCAGACGGGCAAACCAGGTTTACTGGCCAGCCCAACCCTTCCAGGTCGCTTCGTTGGCATCGACCCAACCCTTCGCGACTTCTTCGATGGTCTTGCCATCGAGATCGACCTGCGCGCCGAGGAGACCCAACTCCTTGGCATCGATCGTGTAGGCGGCCGCAACCTTGTGCGCGAGCGGCCACTTGTCTTTCATGCCGATCCAGGCGGTTTTCCAGATATCGCCGAACGGCTTGCCGCAGTCATAGGCCATATCGGCGTTGGAGCCCCAGGCCGGATCCGCATAGCACTCGTCGGTGTACTCCGGAAACTCGACCCATTCGCCTTCGTACTTCGCCGGGGCCCAATGCGGTGAATAGATCCACAGCATGATCGGGTCCTTGCGCTGATAGGCGGCGTCGAGTTCGGCAAACATGGCGGCGTCGGTGCCAGCATGAATGACCTGGAACGGCAGGTCGAGCGATACGACGCGCTCGTCGTCATACCCTTCCCACGTCACCGGTCCGCCGAGATAGCGGCCCTGGGGTGCCGTTTCCGGCGTCGAGAATGCCTCGGCGCAGGCAGGATCCTTGAGCGCTTCCCAATTGGGCAGGCCCGGGCATTTTTCCTTCATATAGAGCGGGTACCACCATTCTTCCTTGGCGGCGGGCCCAAGCAGACCAAGACGCTCGACCTGGCCGGTCGCATCCGCGGCCGCCAGGGCTTCCTTCGCCGTGGTGTCCCAATGTTCCATCGCGACCGTGAGGTCGCCGTTGGTGAGGCCGGTCGTGAGGCTTGAGAGATAATCGGCCGTCACGTATTCGACGTTGTAACCGAGCCGCGTCAGCACTTCGCCCAGGATGTGTGCGTTAATGTTGACGCTGGTCCAGTCGAACAACGCCATTTTGATTGGATCCGTCGATTCCGGCACAGCCTGAGATGTTTCCTCAGGGGCCGCCGCTTCCTCGCCTTCGTCGCACGAAGCGAGTCCGAAACTGGCCACGGCAACAAACGCCAGGGCCGCAATCTTGTGCATCCGCATGCGAAGTCCTCCCTCGTGCGGTTGGTTTTTCCCGTACGCGTAATTCCGGCCTTCACCGCAGTCTTAACGGGCGAGGCCGACGCCGGATGCGGGGGTCCCCGCCGGGTTCGAGAGTCAGCCAGATTCCGCCGCTCTGTCAACGGACCACATGCGGTTTTGTGAGAATCTGTGCGTTTTTGTTGATTATGGCGGCCGAATTCCCAATATTTGCCCGGCAACCCAACTGTAACCCTCGTGACGGCCGTCTGACCCGGATAACCGGCGGGGCGGTATCGGTTGAAACGCCATCGGAATGACCGCTCATGCAGGCCACGCAGCGCCAACTGGAAATCCTTGATCTGCTTCGACTTCAAGGTTCGTACCGAATCGCCGAACTCGCGTTGCGGCTCGATGTCTCGGAAGAGACGATTCGGCGTAACGTGCGTCTGCTGGCGGCGCAGGGGCTGGTGCGCAAGGTGCATGGCGGCGTTCATCTGCCGGATCTGCTGCACGAACCGACCTTCCAGCAACGCATGAACGAGCAGCGCGCAGCCAAGGAGCGGATCGCGAGCCGTGTTGCCGCGATGATCGAGGATGGCGATTCGCTGATTCTGGACATCGGATCGACGACCGCCTATGTCGCCCAGGCACTGAAGAACCATCGCGATCTCTATCTCGTAACGAATTCGGTGGCAGTGGCGCAGATTCTCGCACCCCGGAACGGCAACCGGGTGTTTCTGGCCGGTGGCGAGTTGCGCGCGCACGATGGTGGGGCCTTCGGAGTGGAGGCGCATCAGTTTGTGCGGCAGTTCGGCGTTCGCTACGCAGTCCTGTCGGTCGCGGCGATCGACGGGGTCACGGGTTTCATGTTGCACGACATGCAGGAGGCGGCGTTCTCGCGGACCATCATGGAACGGGCCGAACAGGTCATCGTCGCGGCGGACAGCATGAAGTTCGAACGCCGCGCCCCGGTTCGCCTGATCGACACCGCCTCGGTCGACTTTGTGGTAACCGACGCACCGCCGCCGCGCCGGGTCGCCGATCTGCTCGAGGCGGCCGGCGTCGAGATTGTCCTGGCCGGGGCGTCGAAATGACCGGGACCACCGGCGACGTAGATACCCAGCGGCGGCGCCTCCGGTTTCGCAGCGCGCATCGCGGCAACAAAGAGCTCGATCTCATTCTCGAACGGTTCGCGGCGCGTTATCTCGATGGATTTACCCCGCCCCAGCTCGATTGCTATGAACACATTCTGGAATTCCCTGATCCGGACCTTTACAACTGGCTTGCCGGCCTGGCGCCTGTTCCTGATGCGAACCGCTCCGACGTGCTCGACCTGCTCCTGAAATTCGATCCATCAAGCGCCATCCTGTGAAACTGCCCGACCTTCCGCTGGAAAGACCCGGTCTCGTTCGCCTGGCCGGTGTGCCCGAAGGCGCTGACGCGCTGGCGCTCGGTGCATTTGCGCGCCGTCATCACGCGGCGGCATGGGGGGCGGGGGCGACGGACATCCTTCATGTTGCGCGCGACGATGCGCGCGTCGCGCGTTTGCAGGAGTTGATCGAGTTCTTCGCCCCCGATATCGAGATCGTTGTGTTTCCGGCCTGGGATTGTCTGCCTTATGACCGGGTATCGCCGCATCGCGACATCATCGGCCGCCGCGTCGATGCGTTGAGCGCGCTTGCCGCACCGCGCGACCAGACGCGGCCGCGGATACTGCTTACGACAGTTTCCGCCTTCCTGCAGCGGGTGACGCCGTCGGCCGGCTTTGCCGGTGCCGGATTGGCTTTGCGGCCGGGACATGTGATTGCGCCCGACACGATCGCGAGGCATCTCGCGGATACCGGGTTCCTGCGCGTCGGCAAGGTCGGCGATGTCGGCGAGTTCGCGGTGCGCGGCGGCATCATCGATCTCTTTCCGCCGGGACAGGACGATCCGGTGCGGCTCGATTTCTTCGGCGACCAGATCGAATCGATCCGCCGATTCGATCCTATCACGCAGCGCACGACCGCCACGATGACCGGGCTTGATTTGCGCCCGATGGGCGAGTTGCGTCTCGACAAGGCATCGATCGAGCGGTTCCGTACCCGTTATCGCGAACGCTTCGGTGCGCCGGCGACGGAAGACCCGCTTTATGTCGCGATCAGCGAAGGGCGCTCCTATCCGGGCATGGAGCATTGGTTGCCCTTGTTCCTGGAAAAGACCGCGACATTGCTCGATCACGCGACCGGCGCGGCGGTGACACTCGATCATCAGGCGCCGGAACTGCGCGATGCGCGCCTGAGTTTAATCGAAGAATTCTACGAAGCGCGCAGCGCGGCGGTGAAGATTCGCGACGGCACGCCGGTCTATCGGGCGCTCGCACCCGACGAGCTTTATCTGACGGCGCATGACTGGGATGCGCTGCTGGCGGATCGCTCTATCGTCGCGCTGTCGAATTTTGCGCCGCCGGAGGGCAGCGGCTGGGAGGATTGGGGCGCCCGGCCTGGCCGCGAGTTCGCCGAAGCGCGGATGCAGTCGCTCGATGCGCTGTATGCGGCGCTGGCCCAGCGGATTGCGGACGAAGCGGGGTCGGGTCGCCATGCGGTGATTACGACCTATAGCGAAGGCAGCCGCGACCGGCTTTCCAAAGTGATGATCGAACATGGCGTAACCGGGCTGGTGCCGGTCTCCGACTGGTCGACCGCATCGAGCCTGGAGCCGGGCGCGACCGCGCTCGTGGTGCTCGGCCTCGAACGCGGCTTCGTCGATGCGCGTTACGCCTTCATCACCGAGCAGGACATTCTCGGCGACCGGCTGGTGCGCCAGCCGAAACGTCGCCGTGCCGAACGATTCCTCGAAGAGCTGTCCAATTTCGGCGCCGGCGACATCGTCGTTCACGCCGATCACGGCATCGGTCGGTATGAGGCCCTGGAAACGCTGATGGTTGGCGGTGCTGCGCATGACTGCTTGCGCATCGTCTATGACGGCGGCGACAAACTATTTCTGCCGGTCGAAAACATCGATCTGTTGTCCCGCTTCGGTTCGGACGAGACGCCGGTGCAGCTCGACCGTCTTGGCGGTGCGAGCTGGCAGTCGCGCAAGGCGCGGGTCAAGGCGCGCATCCGCGAGATGGCGGCAGAACTCATCAAGGTCGCTGCGACGCGCGCCGTGCAGGATCTCGATGCCTTGCCGCCGCCGGAAGGGCTCTATGACGAGTTCTGCGCGCGGTTTCCCTATCCCGAGACCGACGACCAGATCCGCGCCATCGACGACGTCCTGACCGATCTTTCCGCCGGCAAGCCGATGGACCGCCTCATTTGCGGCGATGTCGGGTTCGGCAAGACCGAGGTTGCGCTGCGCGCTGCCTTCGTTGTCGCTGCCAACGGCAAACAGGTTGCCGTGATCGCGCCGACCACCTTGCTGGCCCGGCAGCATTTTCGGACCTTCAGCGATCGCTTCGCCGGGCTGCCGATCCGGATCGCGCAGATCTCACGTATGGTGGGTGTGAAGGAAACCGCCGAGGTCAAACGCGACCTGCGCGACGGCAAGATCGATATCATTATCGGCACGCATGCGTTGCTGGCTAAAGATATCGGATTCCGCTCGCTCGGTTTGCTGATCGTCGACGAGGAGCAGCATTTTGGCGTGGCGCAGAAGGAGCGGCTAAAGGCACTGCAGGAAGATGTCCATGTCCTCACCGTCACTGCAACGCCGATCCCGCGCACGCTGCAGCTCGCGCTCTCCGGCGTCCGCGAGATGAGCCTGATCGCCACGCCGCCGATAGACCGGCTCGCAGTGCGAACCTTCGTGATGCCGTACGACCCGGTGATCGTGCGCGAGGCGATTCTGCGCGAGCGCAATCGTGGCGGTCAGAGCTTCTATGTCTGTCCGCGCATTCGGGATATCGACGTGGTTGCCGATCGGTTGCGCAAGCTGGTGCCCGAAGTGAAGTTGGTCATCGCGCATGGGCAGATGCCGCCGACGCAACTCGAGAAGGCGATGACCGCTTACTACGAGGGCCAGTACGACGTGCTGCTCTCGACCAGTATCATCGAATCCGGGCTCGACATTCCGCGCGCCAATACGATGATCCTGCATCGTGCGGATATGTTCGGGCTCGCTCAGCTCTATCAGCTACGCGGTCGCATCGGCCGGTCCAAATTGCGCGCCTATGCCTATCTGACGGTACCGCCCGACCAGGTGCTGACACCGACAGCCGAGAAGCGGCTCCAGGTCATGCAGACGCTCGACACGCTCGGCGCCGGTTTCACGCTGGCGAGCCACGATCTCGACATCCGTGGCGCCGGCAACCTGCTGGGCGAGGAGCAATCCGGCCATATCCGCGAGGTTGGTATCGAGCTCTATCAGCAGATGCTCGAAGAGGCCGTGCAGGAAGCGCGGGGTCGCGCGGCCCGCGAGACAGAATGGGCGCCGCAGATCAATATCGGATCGGCCGTTCTCATACCGGAAGCCTATGTCGCCGATCTCGGCATCCGGCTCGGTTTGTATCGACGCATCGCGACCTTGCTCGACCAGACCGCGATCGACGCGTTCGCGGCCGAGCTGGTCGATCGTTTTGGAAAACTGCCGCCCGAGGTGGAGAATCTGCTCCAGATCATGGCGATTAAGCGGCTCTGCCGTGCGGCCGGTGTGGAGAAGGTCGATGCCGGACCGAGAGGGGCGGTCATCGCCTTCCGCGGCAATGCCTTCAAGCGCCCGGAGCGGCTGATCGACTACATCACGCGCAACCATAGACTCATCAGCGTGCGTCCCGACCAGCGTCTCGTCTATCATCAGAACTGGAACGACGCATCCCGCCGCCTGCCCGGTGTGCGCAAGCTGCTCGAGAATGTCGCGGCGCTCGCCGCCTGAGGAGGACCGAAATTGTTTTATTCGACCGAAGGGCCCGATCGGCCGCTCAAACCCGATCCGTTCAAGCAGCTCATCGTGCCGCGACCGATCGGCTGGATCTCCAGCATCGCCACGAACGGCACGGTGAATCTCGCGCCCTATAGCTTTTTCAACGCGATCGCCGACAATCCGCCGATGGTTGGATTCGGTGCGGGCGGCAGCAAGGCCGACCGGCTCTTCAAAGACAGTCGCGCCAATGTCGAGGAAACCGGGGAGTTCGTGTTCAATCTCGCGACTTGGGATACGCGCCACCAGATGAACCTGACGTCGGCGCATCTGCCGGCGGAAATCGACGAGTTCGCGCATTCCGGTCTGACGCCGGTTGCCTCGGTGCTGGTTCGCCCCCCGCGCGTCAAAGAGGCGCCGGTGCATTTCGAATGCCGCTATTTCTCGACCGTCGAACTGCCGGCCGACGATCCGGGCGAGCCCAACGCGTTCATCATCGGCCGCGTCATCGGCATCCATATCGACGACAGCCTGATCGATGCGAACGGGCGGGTGGATATCGTCGCGGCGCGACCGATCGCGCGGCTCGGCTATTCGCTCTACTCGATCGCCGATAACAGTTTCCCGATGCGCCGGCCCGATGATCCGCCGGCCTGAGTGACGCGCTACCAGGATTCGGTGGCCATCTCCTCGTCAACCCGCGCCAGATCGAAGAGCTGAAAGAACGCTTCGGGTTCCTGCGCGCCGGACAGCGCATAGCGCTGATTGAAGATGAAGCAGGGCACGCCGCTGATACCGAGCCTGCGGGCCGAACGGTCCTCCTGTTCGATTTCCGTCCGGAACCGGTCGCCGGCGAGGAAATCGCCGACCGCAACGCTGTCCATGCCAACCGATCCCGCGACATCCATGAGAACACCATCGTCGCCGATGTCGCGTGCATCGATGAAGTAGGCCTGGAACAACCGCTCGGCGAGTTCGTTCTGACAGCCTTCGTCCCAGGCAAGCCGCAACAAACGATGCGAGTTGAGCGTGTTCGGCGTGCGCCGCATGCGGTCGAAATCGAACGGCAGCCCTTCGCTTTGTCCGGCGGCGTAGACCGCGTCGTAGATGCGGCGCGCGCGTTCGGGCTGGCCGAACTTGGCGGTAAGATAGGTCTGGCGATCCATGCCTTCGGCCGGCATACCGGGATTGAGCTGGAAGGCGCGCCAGCGCAGGCTGATCCCGGCGGGGGCTCGATGCGCGAGCGCGCGTTCGAGCCGGCGCTTTCCGATGAAGCACCAGGGGCAGATCGTGTCCGAATAAATGTCGAGGCGGAGCACAATGCCTCTCCTTGCTGGGTGGCGGTGATGGTCCTTGACGGGCGACCCGCGCTTTTCCAACGATAGCGCGAAGCGGGCCGATATGACAAAACGGGTGCAGAATGACGGATATCTGGGAAGCGGGACTGGGCCAGAACAGGGCGAATTATGCGCCCCTGACGCCGCTCAGCTTTCTGGCGCGTGCCGCCCGGGTTTATCCCGACAAGACGGCGGTCGTGCATGGCCGACTTCGCTACAGCTATCGCGAGTTCAATGGGCGTTGTCGGCGGCTCGCGTCGGCACTGATCGCAAGCGGCATCGATCGCGGCGATACGGTCGCGATCCTGGCGAACAACACGCCGGCCATGCTCGAAGCGCATTTCGGCATCCCGATGATGGGAGGCGTGCTCAACGCGCTCAATTTCCGCCTCGATCCGGCGACCATCGCCTTTTGTCTGGAGCATGGCGGGGCGAAGCTGCTGATTGCCGACTGCGAGTATGTCGAGACGGTTCGTGCGGCGCTGGCGCGGATGAAGAACCCACCGATCCTGGTCGAAATCGAGGACACCGAGGCCAATTACGGACCCAACGGCGCGACGCGGCTCGGGCCGCTCGACTATGAAAGCTTCATCGCCCGCGGCGATCCCGCTTTCCGCAGCAACGAACCCGGGGACGAGTGGCAGGCGATGGCGCTCGGCTACACATCCGGCACCACCGGCAATCCCAAGGGCGTCGTCTACCATCATCGCGGTGCCTATCTGAACGCGCTCGGCGACGTGCTTACGATGCGGCTCGATCCGTCGACAGTGTTTCTGTGGACGCTGCCGATGTTCCATTGCAACGGCTGGTGTTTCACCTGGGCGGTGATCGCAGCCGGCGGCACGCATGTCTGCCTGCGCAAGGTCGATCCGGCACTAATCTATCCGATGATCCCGCTTCATGGCGTCACGCATCTCTGCGGCGCGCCGATCGTACTCAATCTACTGGCCAATGCGCCGGACAGCGTGAAGACCAAGTTCGATCGGGTGGTCGAGGTCGGCACCGGCGGTGCTGCGCCGCCCAGCCCGATCATCGAGGCGATGAACCGCAGCGGTTTCAACGTGACGCATCTCTATGGCCTCACCGAAACCTACGGGCCGGCGACGGTCTGCGCCTGGCAGGAAGCCTGGGACGATCTGGATATCCAGGCGCGCGCCCGGCACATGGCAAAGCAGGGCGTGCCGCATATCATGCAGGAGCAGGTGATGGTTGCGGATCCGGAAACGATGGTTCCGGTGCCGGCCGACGGCGAAACGATCGGCGAGGTGATGATCCGCGGCAATACGGTGATGAAGGGCTATCTGAGCAATCCGCGGGCGACCGAAGAGGCGTTCCGCGGTGGCTGGTATCACAGCGGCGATCTCGGCGTCTGGCATCCCGATGGGTATGTCGAGGTCAAGGATCGCGCCAAGGACATCATCATCTCCGGCGGCGAGAACATTTCCAGCCTCGAGGTCGAGGAGGTGCTCTATCGCCATCCCAAGGTGCTCGAGGCCGCCGTGGTCGCCCGGCCTGACGAGAAATGGGGCGAGACACCCTGCGCCTTCGTGACATTGCGCGAAGGGTCGGGCGCCGTCGCGCCCGACGAGATCATCGGCTGGTGCCGCGAGCATCTGGCGCGTTTCAAGGTGCCACGCACCATCGTGTTCAGCGCGCTACCGAAAACATCGACCGGCAAGATTCAAAAATTCGTGCTGCGCGAACAGGCGAAGGCATTGGGGGGCTGAGCGATGGATCCAGTCGTTCGCGAGGTCTTCGAGTTCTTCGATGGGTTCTTCAACCAGTTCAACCCGTACAACAGCGCCAACCTGATCACCTATTTCGCCTGGCTGGTGATCTATGTCGCGACCTGGATCACCGTCTGGCGTTCGCCGCGAGCCTGGGTTCGATTCATCAGCTTCGTCGCCAATCAGGTCTTCTCCATCGGAATTCTGATTTCCTGGTCGCTGGTCGTGCTGATTGCGGTGCGCTACTGGATTCCCTCGCTGATCGTCGTACTGCTCACGGCAGGCCTCGCCTTGTTCTTCTTCCGGCGGCGCGATCGGACGCCGGCCCTGTCGTGACGCAGAACAATCTCTTCGATTTGAGCGGCCGCATTGCACTGGTAACCGGCGCGTCGGGCGAACTGGGGCGGCAGTTTGCGAGTGCTCTCGCGAAGGCGGGGGCGGCGGTCTTACTCGCCGGTCGCCGGCAGGATGCGCTGGCCGAGGTTCGCGCCGGCATCGAACGGGCCGGGGGTCGTGCCGAAGCGCTGGTTGTCGACGTGACGCGCGAGGATGTCGTTGCGTCGGCCTTGCAGAAGGCGGCGCGCGGGCTCGGTTTGCCGGACATCCTGATCAACAATGCCGGCACCGCTTCCTCGAAGTTAGCCACCGATCTCACCGAGGCCGATTGGGACAAGGTGATGAATGTCAATCTGCGCGGCGCCTTTCTGGTCGCGCAGGGCTTCGCACGCGCACGGATCGCAGCGGGCGGGGGCGGGGCAATCGTCAACATCGCATCGATCACCGGCCTGACGGCACCGCAGGCCGTCGCGCCGTACGCGATCTCGAAAGCGGCCGTTATCCAGATGACGCGGGTGCTGGCGCGCGAATGGGCGCGCCACTCGATCCGGGTCAACGCGCTGTGCCCCGGTTACTTCGAATCCGACATGACGACCGATTATCTGAAAACGCCGGGCGGACAACGGATGGTGCAGGCAATTCCGATGCGCCGCATCGGCAACCCGGGCGAGTTGGACGGCGCGCTGTTGCTGCTGGCGTCCGATGCCGGCAGCTACATGACCGGCACGACGATCGTGCTGGACGGCGGTCAGACGTTGGTCACGCCGTAGCACTCAGCCGCGCTGCGGCGGTTTGATCGTCACGATGTCGAGCTTGTTCATCCAAACCAGCGCCCGCATCAGCAAAATCTGCTTGTCGGCCGACACGGCCTTACTCATCTGTGCAACGGTGGCGGTGCCGCGCTTGGCGATGAAGTCAAGAATGCTTGTGCAGAATCGCTGGTCGGGTTGGATCGCGGCCGCGTAATTCGAGGTCGGCAGATTGCGGTAATCGAGCAGCAGTTTCGCATCGGCGCCTTCGACGAGCGAAACGCGGTGATCGGGGCTGAGCGTGTCCGTCGCGTAGTGCGCGAAAGTATCGAACGGGTCCATGCGGGCCGGAACGGCGACATGGCGGTCGGTCGTATGCGAAGCTGATTCCGGCGCGCTGGTGCGGATTTCGGCGAGCGATTGCCAGAGCGCCTGGTACTGGCCAACGACCACGCGCCAGTCATAAGTCGTGCGTGCATGCTTGGCGCCGGATGCGCCCATTTTCTCGCGCAGCTCGGGACTGTTGGCGAGCTGCGTGAAGGCGTCCGCGCAGGCGGCTGTATCGACCGCCACGAACTGGCAGGCATTGCCACAATAGCGATCGTAGGTATCGATGCCGAGCTCCATACGGAAGGCGAGGTCTTCGCCGGTACCGGCTGGCGGCTGCAAAGTCGGGATCCGAAACCCGTCTTTGCCGTGGCGCACCGTGTCCATGTACCCGTCCCAGTCGGTCACGACGACCGGCAGGCCGGCAGCCATCGCTTCGATCGGCGTGAGTCCGAACGTCTCCTGGATATTGTCGGAGAGCGAGACGAACGCATCGGCGGCGCTCCAGATTTCCGCACGCGTCGCAGGCTCGCGCCCGTCGAGGAAATGGCAGGTGACCGACGGGCAGAGCGCTTTCGCCGCGTCCTTGAACGCGGCCTCGATGAAATCGTTCGCGAACCAGCCGGACTGGATCAGGTGAATCTTCTTGCCGCTTTTCTTCGCGGCAGCTTCGGCGGCGAGATACATCGGATGCGGATGCGCCTTCGCGTGGAAACTCAGCCGGCCGACAAACAAAAACACCACGTCGTTCTTGCCGATCTTGAGCTTGCGCCGCCATTCGTACCGGGTCTTGTCCTTGCGTTCGAAGGCGCTGCAATCGGCGCCGAGCGGAATGACCGGAAATTCGGGGCGCGGGAAGCGGCGCGCGCCGAGGCGCTTGCGCAAATAATACTCCTGTTCGTCGAGCACGCGCTCGATCGTCTTGCGCACCGCAGTCGAGGTGCAGATCAGCGCATCCCACGGCTGCACCGGCGCGATCAGCAGGCCGACGATCGAATCCATCGCGCCCGGCGATGCGGTCGTGTGGGTGACGCCGGTGATCGAATAGCTACGCTGATCGCCGACACGCCGCCGCCACGCCCACTCGCCGAGGCCTGGACCCGGCAGAAACAGGGTGCCCGGTTCGGCAACGCGGGCGAGCTGGTTGTACGAAATGATCTCGACTTTTGCGCGGCCGCCGGTCCAGCGCGACAAATCCTGCTGGAATCGCTGCGTATTCTGGGCGCCGATCATCAGCCCGTAGAATGTGTCGACGTCGGCATAGCGAGCGTAGCCCTTGAGGAACTCCTCGCCGGCGACATGGCGCCCCATCAGCTTGTCGCGCGAGGTATCGAACCCGTCGACCGCGTACATGATGGCGGCATTGGCGGGGCGCGCCAGTTCGGGGGTCTGCAGCTCGGTTTGCTGGGCCTTAGCCATTGACCTTGTTCCTGCCTCTACGATCGGGATTGCTACACGCCGGACCCGGCGAGGCGCTGTTACGATGGTTCGACCAGCCGTCCGGCCGTCGGGATTTCGGGCGGTGAAGCTACCATAGCAGCCTTGCGCATCAAGCATGTGGAACTGCCCGAATCCGATTGCGGCCCCGCCGGGCGCCACCGCATGATCGGGCCCTGGAAGCGGGCGGCCCGCATCCCGGCGTTCATCCGATGCGTCGGCAGGGGCGCCGGACGCGCCGACGCAATCACCGTCGAAGCCTGAAGTGAGCAGTGCATGAAGGGATTCTCGACGGCTCCGGCGACGGCGGGCGACTCGCCTTATCGCGGCGTCAGTTATCTCGTTCTGGGCGTTTCGATCTTCTCGTTCCAGGACGTGGCCATAAAATGGCTGAGCGCTGGCTATACCGTGCACGAGATCATGTTCGTGCGCAGTTTCATCGCATTGCCCGCGATCGTGCTCATCGCCTGGATGACCGAGGGTATCCGCGCCCTCGTGCCGCGCCGGCCGCTGCTACATCTGTGGCGTAGCTGCGCCACGTTCGGCGCGTACTCGCTCTACTATCTCGGCCTTGCCGCTTTGCCGCTGGCGGATGCCGTCACGCTGTATTTCTCCTGCCCGCTTTTTATCACGCTATTGGCGATCCTCGTTCTGGGTGAGCCGGTCGGGTGGCGCCGTTTCCTTGCGATCCTTGTCGGGTTCTCCGGCGTCGTCATCATGCTGCGGCCGGGCGAATCGATCGTCGATGTGGCGGCCCTGCTGGTGCTCGCATCGTCTCTGTCCTATGCGGTCAGCACGATCGTCACGCGCCGCCTTGGTGTTTTCACCAGCGGCGTCTCGATGGCTTTCTCCGCGAACTTCGTCAACCTGGTGGCGTCCGGCCTGATCGGCCTCGCCTTCGGTCGGGGTACGCTCGATACCGGCAGCCATCCGAGTCTCTCCTTCATGCTCCGCGCCTGGACGATGCCCGACTGGGGCGATTTCGGCCTGATGACGCTATGCGGCCTCATCGCCGGCGTCGGTTTCTATTGCCTGACCCAGGCCTATCGGGTCGGCCGCGCCAGCATGGTCGCGCCGTTCGAGTATGTGTCGCTGCCCTGGGCCGCTTTGTGGGGCTGGCTTGCCTGGGGCGAACTGCCCGATTGGGCGACGATCGGCGGTGTCGTGCTGATCGTCGGCAGCGGCCTCTATGTGTTGCGCCGCGAGCGCAAGACCGGCCGCGGCATCGTCGACGGAAAGCCGCTCCGGCCGCGAATCTGATTACCGCTTGGTCTGCCGCCCGGTTTGTGCCGGGATGGGTCAGGACTTCCAGGCGGGAGGCGCACGATGTCGGACGGCAAACTCTACGGCAAATATCGCGGCCGGATTGTCGATAATCTCGATCCAATGCAGCGCGGGCGGGTGAGCGTGTCGGTCCCGGCGGTACTGGGTGAGGCCGCGATCTGGGCCGAACTCTGCGCGCCGTTCCTTGCGGCCGGAGCGGTGCCCGCGATACCTCCGATCGGCACAGATATCTGGGTCGAGTTCGAAGGCGGCGATCCCGATTTTCCGATCTGTGCAGGGCAACGCTGGTCTGCGCAAGGCGAGGACCTACCGATGCCCGACCAGCCGTTCGTTGCACCAGGCGCATTTCCCGGCGGCAATGTGACTCTGGAAGAGCTGCCGGGTGGCGGCATCGCCTGGAAGCTGGAGGCGGGGGGAGTGATCGCCTTCGGCCCAGACGGCATCCGTCTCGACAACGGGAGAGGCGCATCGATCCTGTTGCAGGGGCCGAGCGTATCGGTCAACGGCGGCGCTCTGACGGTGGTGTGACCCATGCAACCGTTTCTGACCAATGCGTCCCTCATGTCCTGCCCGCATGGTGGCGGGCTCGCACTTCGCGAGAATGGCGCGCGCGTTCTATCAAGCGGAGCGGCGATCCTGACCGTCGATGCCGTAGCGTCGATCGAGAGCTGTCCAGTGCCGTTGCCCGCGACCTGTGTCACGGCGCGGTGGTCCGCGGGCAGCCGGGTCTTTATCGGCGGTCGGCCGGCGCTCCTGGCTGGGAACCCGGGGGTCTGCCGCTCCGCGAGCGATGCCCCGCAGGGGCCCGTCGGCATCGTATCGGACAGCGCGCGCGTATTCGGTGTTGGATAACCCGTTCGGCAGAGCATGGTGCGGAAGGCGGATCGGGAGGTAAGCTTGCGCAGTGCCGGATTTCGGGACGCACCGCCGATTCGAGGCGAGTGCAACCCGGGTCGGTCGGGATGAGGGGGACGGTCCTGAGGTCTTTTATCGCCATCGTCATTGCGATTGTCGCCTTCGTGACGCTCGCACCGTTCGCTACCGTCGCCCAGGATTCCGATCCGGGCGCCGAACAGAGCATCGACCAGTTGCTGCAGGCGTTTCCGGACACGCTGACGCCCGAACAGGTCGATGCCATTCTCGCCGTGTCCGATCCCGACGCGTTGCGCGCGGCATTGCGCGAGCGCCTGCTGCTCGAAATGGCGGCTCGCCAGCCGGCAGCGCAAACCGAGATCGACAATAACCTGCTGTCATTCTACGGCACCCAGTTGCGGTCGATCGGCGCCGAATGGCCGGTCCTCGGCGAAACTTTTTCCGCGGCCTTCGCCCAGCCGCAGGGCACCTATCCTGCCGTCCGTATCGGCACGATGCTAAATTCGGTTCTGTTGCTGGTCGGCATTAGCATCGCGGCATCGATTGTCGTCGGCCGGATCCTGGCGCCGATGCGCCGGAGCGCCGTGGTGAGGCCGGATGGCAGCGGGCGCATCGCGGCGCTCGGCATCTGGCTGCTTCTCGATGCCTGCCAGGTGGCAGCATTTTTCGTTGCGGCGCTGATTGTCTATGCGATTCTCGATCCGCAGCATCCGCTGGCACCCGCGCTCCTCTCGATCGTGCTTTACGAAGCGCTCATTGCTCTGGTGGTCGAACGATTTTTCAATCTTCTGAGCGCGTCAGTGATCTCCCAACGTCCGATCACGGAATACTCGCCCCACACGGCACGCCGACTCTATTGGATCGCTTTGACGGTCACGATCCTTCTCGTGCTGATTGGTGCGATCGGACGCGCGCTGGTGCTGGTCGGTGCACCGATCTCGTCGATCATCGCGCTACTTGTTCCGCTCAGTGCGCTGCCGATCGGGCTGCTGATCGTCATCATCTGGGCCAACCGGGGAGGGATTCGTGACGCGCTGGAGCGCTCCTTGGGCGGGCAGTACCGCACGGCGCTCATTGCGGCGCCGATCCTGGCGACCGCACATCTGCTGGCGCTCTGGCTGTTGGTGATCGACGCCCTGTTCCGCCATCAGGATCAGATCGGAAACCGCGCTCTTGCGAGCCTGCTGCTTGCATTGCTTGCACCGCTGGTGACATTCGCGCTGGGCGGAATCATCGCGCGACATTATCGCAGCAGCGTCGTGTCGGAGACGCTTCGCGATTCGGAGGATGTCAGCCCGCAGGTGATGCGCATCATGCGCGCTGTGTGGGTGGTACTGGCGGTCCTGATCGTTTACGGGACTGCAGCGATCTGGGAAATCGATCTCAAGGCCTATCTCGGTCTCGGCAGCGCCGCGATCAAGGCGGTCTTCAATGTCGCGATCGTCATTCTGCTCGGGTTTGTCGCCTGGTCGCTGATTGTCAATGCGATCGATCGCTCCCTGCGCCGCGCCGCCGAGGAAGGCGCGACGCCGCGTGCGCAACGCTTGAAGACCCTGCTGCCCTTGTTGCGACGTTTCCTGCAGTTCGTGCTGTTCTCGATCGTCGTCATGGTACTGCTCTCGTCCATCGGTATCGAAATCGGCCCGCTATTGGCCGGCGCCGGCGTCGTGGGGCTTGCGATTGGGCTCGGCGCGCAGCAGACGATCGCGGATATTCTTGCCGGCGTCTTTTTCCTGCTCGAGGATTCGTTCCGCGTCGGGGATTATGTCGAAGTCGGCGATATTCGCGGCAACGTCGAGGGCATTTCGATGCGCTCGCTGAAGCTTCGCCATCACCGCGGCGCGGTGCATACGCTGCCCTTCGGTCAGATGAAGTCCCTGACCAACTACACACGCGACTGGGCGCTCATGCGACTGGAGTTCTCGGTGGCGCCGAGTACCGACATCGGCCTGGTGAAGCGCATCATCAAAGGCATCGCAAAGGACCTGTCGGACGATCCGGTTATGGGTCCCAGTTTCATAGAGCCACTAAAATCGCAGGGCATCCGGAGCGTCGCTGACGGTGCGGTGGTAATCGGCGTCAAGTTCATCGCCAAGCCGAACGAACAATTTACGATCCGCCGCGAGGCCTATCAGCGGATCATCGATGCGTTCAACGAGAACGGCATCGCACTCGTCGGCCGTTCTGTCGTTGTGAAGGTCGAGGCCGACGACAAGGTTTCTCCGCCGGTCGCGGCCGCGGCGGCATCGGCGGTTACGGGTACACGGGAGGAATGAGACCCTGAAATGGTGAAGCGGCGCCGTCGTGCGGCGCTAGTCCTTTTGGGATCCGCCGATGCCCAGACGCTCCATCGCCGCGCCGACTTTCCATTTCGCCACGCGACGCGCGAGATCGATCAGCGCGATCGGTGTGCCTTCGACCCGGATCAGATTGGGCAATGAGAACGAGTTGTGCCAGCCGGGCGGAGGGCGCCGTACCCAGCCTTCGCCGAAGATATGTCGCACATAGGCTTCGCTGTCCTGCGGTACCCACGCGTCGGTCCCTTCAAAGCTCCGGCGCATCAGCGGCAGTTTCGGATGGCTGTAGACGAGGCAGCTCTTGCCGTAGCGCGACTTCGAAATATAGCGGTCGCCCTGCTCTTCCATCCCGTAGAAATCGACGGCGCAACCCTCGTAGAGAAACTTTCGATTGAAGATCTTGCCGGCAAACCCGGTCTCCCTGAACAGATGGAGGCCGCTGTTCGCCATGCGGTCGACGATCGCCGGCGTGATTGCATCGACCGGCACGGCGATATCGACATCGTTGTCATGCGCCAGGAACCCACCTTCGCGGTGAAAGCCGAGAACACTTCCCCAGGTGAGCCAGCCCTGCACGCCAGCGTCGTCGAGCGCCTCATAGGCGATGCGCAAGCCAGTGCGGGCAAGGTCGCCGACTTCAGAAAGATGAACCCGCTGTTTCAGATTTTCCGCGCCATGCGTTCGCCTCGACATGAAGTCCCGCTCTCGCAGAATCCGGATCTTCATGATGGGTAACCGGTGCGGTCGATGGTCAGGCCGATAGCAGCGTTGTCCGCTCGCGCACGCGCTCAATGATCTCCGAGGTCGAGACACCGGAGCGCCGCTTCAGTCGAACGAAGATGCCGCGTTCGATGGCGGGTGCGTAATAGTCCGCATAAGCGTCGCCGGCATAGCAGACCGCAACAGGATCGAAGCGCTTGATTATATCGGCGATCACAGTCCCGTCATCGAGCGGGCCGTCGATAAAACCCGCCTCCGATACGATGCGCAAAGCGCGCACCGCGCGCATCCGGTCGTCCTGATTCATGATTGGCTGGCGCTTGTAACGCAGCGCCATTTCGTCCGTGATGACGCCGATCAGGAGCCTGTCGCCATAGGTCAAAACCTCTTCCATGAGATTGATATGGTTGGGATGCAGGAGATCCCAAACTCCGTCCGTATATACGAAGCGCTGCGTCATATAAGGGCGACCCCGGCCGCGACGGCACAACCACACATTGAGCTAACCGACACGTTCCCGCTATGGCGAGATGCATCATCAAACCCACATAGCAGGCTACGGGGACATGCGATAGAAACGGTTTCGTGAGTGGAGGGTTCTGGCGCAAACGGTCTGAAACCCGCTGCCGGGCCGCGGTTTTCTTCAGATTCGGGCGAGAATCCCCGCCGCGGCCTGTGTATCCGGCGCTGCTGACCAGATGGTCCAGGTGCCTTGCGCTGGTTTGTGCTCAAGAATGCCGGCGCGTCGCTCTGGCGACCAACTCCCGTCCGCGCCTGGTCGGCCATAAGCGACGCCCACGCCATTATCTGAACGCCACGCATGAATCAGATGCGGCCCGATCCCCACAACGATCTCGAGCGGACCCGATGCAGGCCAGCGTACGCCATCATCTCCTATCTGCATGGCACCGCGACTGGCGGCGAAATGCGTCTTGCCGTCGTCGATGCGTCGCCATTCTTCGAGATAGTTTCGATGCACGCCGAGTTCGATCATGCGCGTGCCGCGGGTCGACACGACACCGATATCGCCATCGCCGCCTTTCGGCTTCACGTCGATCGGCCGGTTCCAGCGACAGGTCTGTCTGGTCACCGACAGATGACCGGCAAATCCTTCGGCGATTTTCGAATCGTCGACGGGGTTCCGGATATCGGCGAACAGAATCGGTGTCTGAAGCCAGAGCACTTCCGTTTCCCGGTCCTCGCCGTCGTCCCATTCCAGCAATTCGCGCCGCCAGGCGCCCACCGTCCAGCCGGGGATCGCCAGCGCCGCCTGGTACCGTGGGTCGAGTGTGACAAGGTCGGTTTTCATGGATAGCTCCGGTTGGTCTGGCGGGCCACGACCGATGATGATGAGCACTATATCTACGCCATAGCACTATGATGGCGGTTGTTCGCACGCCTGTCTGCCCCCAGCCAGCCCAACGAAGGAGCCTTTTCAGGCCGAATTTA